>Ga0307507_10005735_pt1 | contig 20023 bp, 22 predicted proteins | sample 7_EM_MG_FD_207223 | JGI IMG/M metagenome (GOLD analysis project Ga0307507, IMG submission 207223) | Populus trichocarpa ectomycorrhiza microbial communities from riparian zone in the Pacific Northwest, United States - 7_EM | ecosystem: Host-associated > Plants > Roots > Unclassified | place...
TATTGCTTCTCACTCATGCTAAAATTCCCTGTCGATTGGTTGCTCATGTTGCCTTCTTAGGTTTTGTGGGGTGGGTTCGGTTTACAGTTTCGGGAGGGTACCCGTATATTTCGTATATCAGATGCTTGTTTAAGCCTTGTAGAGAAAGTGATTTTGTGTGATTCTGGGAATTTACAATGCTCTTATTGGCCACTGATGCACTAGACACATATATGGGTGCCTACTTGTACTGAAAGAAGAATGAAGTTCTAATAGCGACTTCCTTAAACGCTAATACCCATACAACAATACGCATATTACAATCTAGTGTTTGGCACAAAACCCAAACTTGGCTTATGTCGTTTTGCCCATGCCAAACAAGTCTAGGGTATTCTTCCATGCAGCCTCACAAACCTCCTTCAATGGAACCCCTTTGACTGCCGCGACGACGTATGCCACGTGCGGGATATTGCAGGGCTCGTTTCGGCCCTTAACCATAAAGCCTTTCTTGAACTTATCACGGCGGACCTGTTTTGGAACTGGTGGACATTCGTCTTTGTTTAAATGCTTGTAGGAAGCATGCGAAGGTCGAATCTCGCACCATGGTCCCTAATCAAGTTTGGTTACTTCACCGTCAACTATCCTCCGCTGGTGGAAGAGGGGAAAGGGGGGAAGGGGGGAAGGGGGGTACATCAGTTTCAAGCATTAACCTCTCTAGCGGAATCTGCCTCACAACCTCCAAGTTCTCCTCAGTCTTCAAACTACACCCATTAACACCGACGTACAATCCCGCACTAACAAGCCTGCGCATCTCATCCACCGTGCCGGTAAAGCTATGCACGAGCCCGCCATTCAGTCTGGGCAATCTTGGAAACAGCATATCCTCAAAGTCTGCCGCGGCGGCCCGGGAATGCAAAAATAGAGGTAGGCCAATTTCCTCTGCTAGGTCGAGTTGCAGGGCGAAATACTTCTTTTGGTCCTCCTTGGATGCGTGGTAGAGGCGGTCGTAGTCGAGGCCGATCTCACCGAAGGCGGTTACGTACCCGGATGATGCACCTTCTTGGGCTAGGGTGCGGAGGGAGGAGAGGTAGGCTTCTGGACCAGAGGGGTGGGAGTCGATAAGCTTGACGCTGCAGGGGTGGACACCCACAGTGCTGTAGATTAGGCCGGCTGGGATTGAGTCAGCGGAGGTATGGGATGGTGAGAAGGGTGGGACAAATACGGTGTTGTTGAGCGAGCTCGTATCCATTCTTGCTCTCACCGTAACAAGAGCCCGTTACCATTAACTTTTGGCAGCCGGCATCTTTGGCCCTCTGGAGTACGTCGTCTAGGTCGTCCTCGTGATACTTTGATATCGTTAGGCTGAGAGTAATTTTTTTTTGCGGTGGGGAAGGTGGGGACGAACCTGCTTGCCGTTGTCACTCCCGCGGAACACTGAGGATGTGAGGTTGATTCCTACGTCTATGTATCGTGGTGTGTAAGTGTCGTTTAGCGATAGCTCTGATATAGAGGTTGCTGCGGTTGTGGTAATGGAGGAGGTTGGAATGGATAGGGATGGGGTTGAGTCTGGTACTAAGGTCGACATGACTGCTCCGCCGAGATTTCGGCGGTGCTTGGAGAGGCTGATTTGGAGGAGAAGGTGGTTGAAGAGAGACTTATGAATTGTTTGACGGTGGCTGCGTGTTGCGTGGAGGAGGGGGGCTATATATCGGTAGAGCTTTGGGAGACGGAGGACGGAGGTCAGCAGTTGTGCTAGTTGTTGTGAAGGGTACGTACCGTACACTGTTGGGTAACATTACGATATGGTGCTATAAAGATTGGGCTAAGGTCAAATTCTGCTCAAAGTATTGGTCTACTAGTAGTTGGACTCCGTGACTCAGAGAGCTCTATCTGATTCGAGTTCTTTATCTGTGGCTTTTTTGGTACAGGGGTAATCTGCTCGTATTCAATTGCAAGCAATGTACCCCCAAACTACTAGCGTTAGGATAACGGCAGGCTCTGCTGTTTGAAGGATTTCTGCCAATGCCAATGCTCGAGTTTTAGGGCGCCTTCAAACTATGCCATTTACTCAAGCAAGCAAGTGACGTCCTTGGACTGACTTAGGATGTTGAAAGCTTAACTCATGAGATCCTAATCTAGTTAATGGTAGCAAAGGGTGGTCGTGGTAAGACTTTAGGAGTCTGGGACGTTAGATTTGGGTGTGCCAAGATATAAGCCTCGAGGTAACCTCATCTCTTGCCTTAACCCCCTGGCACGCTACAAGTACAGAGGGGTAGACTACTAGTACCGTGCCGCACTGGTAGTTGACAGGGTGCCGAGAATGATAGGGTGGCGAGAACCACCGCCTCCTCGGATGAGTCAGCTTTTTTTTTCCATTCAAGTTAAGTGCGGTGCTCATATCTGCTCCAGGGGAGATGTTGGTTCTCGCTACCGTACCCTACTCGTATTGTTCTCGGCAGCCTATCAACTAATCCACGTTTTGATTTTTTTAACCGATGAGCTGGAATTATGGTTCGTCAGAGAGTGTGGCGCTGTGGCAATGCTTGCTCTGCCCTTAATGTCTAGGGGTATGATATGATACGGGAATTGTATTGCACCGTTAATATGATTCCTCCGAAATAGCCACAACCCACAGCACGGCAGAGAGGAAGAAGCGTGTCCATTTCAGGCGCAGCTGTACGGTATCAGTGCCGTCGCTTGTTGCTGTGCGGTAAGGGCACCCGAAAACTTCGGAATTCTAGGAAGAAGGATGGACTTCTCTCCTGCTTCAAGTTGTGCGCTGCGCCATACGATACTGGTATTATATAACTCTACCGGTACTTGTATACTGCGAGTGTCATGTATGCAAGGCTCCAGCCTCTACGATGAATTTGATATCTTATTGTTGGGATTCTGGAAGGTGATTGGGATGGGGTGGGGTGGGGTGGGGTGGGTGGGCCCGGGTCCCTGATTGATTTATTGATGGATGGATGGATGGCTTATTCCCTCAGTTTCAGCTCGTTTTTGCCCTCCAGAACGGTAAGGGCACAAACGTTATGCCCTACCCTGGGTGCTGTTTTCACTGCCAGGCATGAGCGGCCCGATGACCTCAGTCGGAGGGGGGGGAGGTGTAAAGTGCGGTAAACTGGCGAAAGAAGTTATGCTATAGGTGGTTGACGTGAATTTGGGAGAGCCAGACAGATGCGATGAAAGAAGATGCAGCATGAGATGCCCATATGACATACAGTCCTGAAAGAGAGAGAGAGAGAGGGAATTATCGCTATTTCTACGGGTGGATAGGGATCGGGAGGATTAGAAATTAATTATCTGTGAAAATTGGTATAAAATTAATCGTGAACGCAACAACAAGTAAAAAGGAAGAAGGGTCCCCTGGGTAGGTGTTGCACTGCCCGCCACTGTGTCTCATTGCCCTGCTTACTCCCATAAAATGGTCGCTACACACCAAATTACAGTGTCATGAGTACGGTACCCTACTGCACAACTCCTCCCCTCGCCCACCCCTCTTCTGCTTTTATTTGTTGTGTTCCTTCTTCTTCTCATCCTCTCCTTCTCCCTCCTCCTGCTCTCCCCTCATCAGCCGACATAATAACCCTTTACCTTCTATCTCCCTCTTTTCATCTTCGTATCCCGCGTTTCATCTATCTTTTGATTTTTCCTTCTATCAAACAAACCCCGCACTCTTAGCTATCGCACACTCACATAACCATGGCACCCAGCCCACCTAACCCCGCTGCTTCCCCGAATGCAACCGGGCCCAGTTTTTCCCCTCCCCCTCTCCCGCACGGATGGTGAGTCTTTTCCCGGGAATTTCCTTCACTTCAGACTTATCCTGTGAAAGTATAGCTAACGAATGGCTCTAGGATCGCCCAGTGGGATCCCTCCACCCAACGTTACTATTATGTTCAGACTTCAACAGCTCATACTACTTGGGACGTCCCTACCTCTTCGGCTCCTTCTACTCCTGCTCCGCAGACCTCAAGCACCTACCCTGCGCCACCAACAGATTACACTACTGGAGGCCAAGGCCCTACCCAACCAGCCCATAGTAACCCTTCTCCGCAGCCTGATGGACAGACATCCACCCGTGCTGGTGGCCTGGGAGGAATTGCAGGTGGTTTGGCACAGGGCTTGCTGAGCGGTGGAAAAACAAACCACGGATCTGGTGGTGGTGGTGGAGGTATTGGCGGATTGGCATCTGGTTTGCTGGGAGGTGGAAAACCAAGCCACGGATCCGGTGGTGGGGGTGGAGGTCTTGGCGGATTGGCATCTGGTTTGTTGAGCGGTGGGAAACCCTCTAGCGGTGGACGTGGTAGTAGTGGACACGGTGGTGGAGGGCTTGTTGGTATGGCGACTGGTATAGCTGGCGGATTATTGGGAGGAAAGAAGCCACAGGGAGGCTCTTCCGGACACGGCACTTCCACCCATGGTTCTTCGCCTGGTGGTCTCGGTGGTCTTGTTGGAGGCATCATGGGGGGTGGAGCCCATGGGGCTCAACAGGCCCATGGTCAAGGTAGTCACGGGCAGCCCGGGCAGGTATGTTATTAGATGTGAACGAGAAGATCCAGGATCAATGCTAACATTGTGGTTGATAACCTCAACAGCAGAACTTTGGATACCACGGATCTAGCCCTTCGCCAAATCCCCCCAACCCTCCGTATAACCCAAACCCTCACGGACATCCCCAACAGTATTATCCCTCTGGCCCACAAGGCCAGCAGTTCTCCGGCACAGTTGGTCACCAAAGCCCGGCTCCTTATGGTGCTCCATCTCCTCAAGGAGGGTATCCAGCTCCAGGCCAATACCCGCCCCCTCCCCAGGGCTATCCACCTCCTCCCGGACAGTACGGTGCTCCGCCCCCGGGACAGTACAACCCAGGTCCTTACCAAGCTCCTGGTGGACCCGGTGGTTATCCTCCTCACAGTGGCCCTGGTGGTTATCAATCCCCTCCCCCTGCCTCTGGGCCCCCGAGTTACGGTGCCCCTGGAGGTTACCAAGGTGGCCCGTTCAACCAATCTGCCCCCCCTGGAGGCCCCTACCAGGGAGCGCCCCCACCGTCTCAGTACCAGCCTACAGGGGGTAGTGGGCATCATCCTCCTACCGCAGGGCACTAATCTTGAATGCAAATAATACTCTGAGAGTCGGTACAGCTTGCATCTCCTTGTGTTTTATAGGCTTTCTCCCATTGCCTTTTTTTTTTTTGATTCCCAGTCATTTTTTGCCTTTTACCTCTATTTTTTTCATTATTTCTCCTTTCACTCGTCGCTGTGTATTTCCGGGGCTTTTAGGAGGGGAAAATTTACGTATCATAACAAATAAAGTAACCCAGAGTTAGTTTCCTTCCCTTAAACTAGTGATCTCCGATTATGGATTACTGTAGCGAGTGATGGACCGTGAAAAGTTATGGCACCCCTTTGTAAAGTATCTGGCACTATGCAAATTTAATTTCAATAGCGTGGGCCCCTTCAGCACAACAATACTCGAAGCGCTATGCTCTAAACTAGCCGCGATAGCATCTACCTCCGCTTCGGCCGGGGGCGCAGGAGGTCTCCGGAGCTCTCGGAATCTCTTCCTTAGCCAATACCCCAGCACCCCCCTCCCCGGACTCCCCTTCTGCACACTCCTTCCGGCGTCCGTCCCTACGCGCGCCGTCGTCACCCCCTTCTTCCGCTCTGTAGCAGCAGCAGTGGGCAATTGCGGAGCTTCAAACGCCCGCGAATAACCAGTGGTCTGGCGCGGTGAGTTCCGGCCGTGGAGATCGCTTATCGGAGAGGCTGGGGGGTCTGCCGTAAGGGCGTACTGATATGCTATTTGTGGCTCGTAGAGGTCGACAGGTGGGGGTTACGGTTGTTTTACAAATGGGTATTATGAGGAGGCGGGGTAGGGATTGTTCAAGATGGGCATTTTGGCAGGTTTGGATTGTGACGGGGAGGGGTGATATATCGCTGGGGAGCGATATGTCATTGTCATGTTTCATAGCGTAACAGTGGAGGTGATGTTGATAGTTAAGCATTTCGAATCGGACTGGTGGTGGGGATGGTGGGGAGGATTATCCCTGTTTAGTTGTTTGTGCTTTTAGGGGGTTTGGGGGTTGTTTGGTTGTTGGGGCGAGAGGGATGGACTATGATAGGTTAGAACCGCGGGCGGGTGGCTCCCGACGTCTATTGCGTCAACTACCACTGGTACTCGTACTTGTAGGAAGCGCCCAACCACCTGTGGTAAGAGTAATACGGGAGTAGGAGAGTGGTTGGGAGCGGTGGCCATGCCCGACGGGCGGAGGTTTGGGCACCCCGGGACGGATTGATGAGGGAAAATAGTAAGTATAATAGCTCAGAGTTAGCCCACCATACCCTCTACATCCTACTAAAGCCAAGGCCAAAGATCCTACCGTACCAATTCCTGCGGGGATCACAATAAGCCTCTAAAAGTGTATCTACCCTATTCACTGCTAAACCTCGAAGGAAGAATAAGATTATCGACCGACACCCATCGCCTAATGGTTAAGCGACCGATTAATCACTACTAATGGGAAGGTTTGGGGCTCGACTCCTCCTCGCCGGGGTAGAGTAACAGGTGATAGTTGAGTAATTTTCTTTTAATTAGGCCCTGGCGAACCACAATGTTGGGTGAGTGTGTATAAGGTTGGAGGAGTGGTGGGGTAGGAAATGAATATCAGCACTTTTTTTATTAGGGTTCTGCTACTGTAGATGGTGTGGTAATGATGTTCGTGGACGGCTGGTGATTTTTAGATGTATATTATTTCTTATACGTTAAAATACTTGGATTGAGTTGCTGGATTTCTTGTTTAAGTGGTATAGTACGTGTGAATTTTGAGAGACGAGATTAGGGACTCTGTGGATGTGATCCGGGAGGGGAATCTCCTGGAAATGATTCTATCAAAAAACGTATTATTATACACTGTTTGCTAAATCCACGCGGCCTACAGCAAGACTATCCAACCCACCATCAATCGTCAACCTGCCCACGTACTCCTCCTTGGCCTCCTCCTAACACCGCTTCCAGCATCCTTCCCCTCCCTCCTTCCTCTCACCCCCGCTCTCCCCCATCCTTTCCAAAAATGAACCCCGATTTACCTTTACCCCTACCCCGTCCTCCAACCCCATCCCAAACGATGACCCCCCAAGCCCTTACCCGCACTCTGAAGGCAAGAGAGCACATCCAGCAGCAACTCTTGGAATACCGCATTCTGAAATGGGGTTGGTGTCTCTTGTGTATCCGCATACTCTCATTCATATTCGGCTTTGTGCTCATAATCATGCATCACAAGAATATCAGAATGGGCTCTTGGAATAAGGTGGTTTTTCTTGATATTTTGCCTGTTTGTTTCCCCTTTCTCCCCCTCCCCTCGCTTGATCGAGTAAATGAATCAGGTGACTTATCATGGAACTGGGGATTAGGGAGTTCTTGCGATGGGTGTGGCATTGATTGGTGTTGTGGTGGATTACTACGGGAGGTCGGGGTTTAAATTTTTTTGGTAAAACTGATTGAGGGAGGGAGGGGAGAGGGTGGGTGGCTGGGGGCTGGCTGACACCCAACAAGTTTTCAAACGACACTGGACCTCCTCACTCTATGTGTGATCATGTTCGGCATCACACGGCTTATCCTCTGCGAGGCGATATGCGATTTTGAGGTTGCGCTTGTGGTTGTGAATCTTGAGCTTTGGTACTCCACACCTTGGTATAACTCCCTATTGACTCCCTCGTTACTGATTGAAAGTATCAAGGGTCTTTGCACTACTCCTGGTAGCATTCGACGTAGTCTTGACGGTCGAATACCACCGGTACGAGATGCGATTGAGAACTAAACACCGACGTGGGGCGAGTGCGTTGACGAACGTTGTGAACGATATCTTGTCTTCGAGGAGTGGAGAGCTTACGGGTGGAGCTATACTTGGTGATATGAATGAGGGGTTTAGGCGTGTGCCTCGTGGGCAGGGGGTCTGAGGCGTTTGGCAGGAGATATTATTAGGGGGAAGGTTATCTCCACCGGGTCATGCGTTGTCATTCGGTTGTATTGACAGATAACAGAGGGTGGACTGTTTTCATCATGGTTATTAGTGCTGATTTATGCGCGTGGAGGATGAGCCAATGGCGCATTTCAGAAAGTTTTCTCTCTCGGCATTGAGCATCGGGAAGATGTATCATACCAAGCTGCAAAAAAAAGGTTAGGGCACTAAGCGTAAACTTGAAAGATATCCACTAGGTACCCTGAGATTATCAGCAGGAGCTGCGGCCACCGTAGATGTAGCTTATCCGGGAGTTACAGGTGTTGCATTAACCAGTCTACGCAAGTGATTTTCCGCTTAGGAAAAGAGTATCAATTTAATCAGACTGCTAATCTCCATACTCTGCACGATGTCGTAATGAGGATGATCCAGGTCTCAAATCTAAGACAAAATTGAAAAAAAGAATGAAAAAAAAAAAGCTTTTCTTGAACCATTGAGCAAAAAGAAGCCCCTCAGTCAAGAATAAAATGTGAAGCAATTATATATAAACAAGAAGTATGAGAATTTCTCCAAGACTCAGCAAGCAGAGACGACACTCGCAGGGCTATCAAACCGTGGCCGCCTTCTTAGATAACAGATTCAACGCCGACCCAGCAAGTACGAACCCAGCCTGATCCTTGCTAAAAGTGTGCTTGACGGGAATTCTATGCCTACTCCCATCCACTTTCTTGGTAACATCTAGGAACACCTCGCCATCCCCATGATTAACCAGCATATCGTATAGCCCTACCGTGTCAACACTGTCACAGGACCCAATGAGGTCGTAGTCCACCTCGCTGGCAAATGTCAACGGCACAACGCCCTGCTTCTTCAAGTTTGTCTCATGGATTCTCGCAAACGACTTTGCGAGGATAATTTTCCCGCCCAAGTACCTTGGCTGCAGCGCCGCGTGCTCCCTAGCCGATCCCTCGCCGTAGTTATTCTCCGCGACGACTAGCCAGGACACGCCCTGGGCTTTCCAGTGACGGGCGAGGTCGGGGATGGAGAAGGCGTCGCCGTTGGCATCGTACGCTTTATTCACCTCCCCGGTTTCCGCGTTCATCGCGCCGATTAGAGTATTGTTTGAGATGTTCTCTAGGTGGCCCTTATATTTCAGCCAGGAGCCCGCGGCGGAGATGTGGTCTGTTGTGCATTTTCCTTTGACTTTGAGGAGGACTTTTAGCCCCTTTAAGTCGGTGCTGCCGAATGGTTCGAAGGGTTCGAGAAGGGCGAGACGGGAGGAGGTTGGGGAGACGACGACGGGTGTTGAAGGGGAGGGTGTGGAGTCGCTAGGAAAGAGTGCGAGGTTTCCGAGCTCGAAGCCTTGAGAAGGAAGTTCAGAGCCAGAGGGAGCGCTGAATTGGAAGGGTTGGCCAGATGGGGTGGGGAGTGTGTCGGTTATTGGGTTGAAGGACATGTCGCCGGAGTAGATCATTGCTGTTACGATCTAAAGGGCATTAGAGTGGGGGTCTAAAAGTAGGAGCGGGCGTATATTGTACCTCGGGGGAGGCCAGAAAGTTCATTGTTTGTGAGTTTCCGTCGTTTCTCGCGCGGAAGTTTCTGTTGTAGGAGGTAAGAATTGCATTTGTATCACCCTATATATCTCGGGCTTAGCCTTTTTTTCTTTTTCTTGGGAGGATATGGCTGAAGTATACCTTTGAGATGTCGCTACGCTTCCATTGACCAATGCTGTCACAGAAAGATTAGTAAACATGTCCCATCGAGTGATATCTCATGCAGCATACCAAGGTCCACAGGCATTTGCCAAAACAGTTCCACCCGCCTTCTCGAAAACATCCAGTGTCTCATCCCGCTCTAGGGTAGCCCTGATCTGCTCACTACCTGGTGTAACAAAGAAGTCCACCCTGGGCTTCAATCCAGCAGCTGCTGCCTGCTTGACCAAATCTTCAGCCCGCAGCATGTCCTGGTAAGAGCTGTTTGTGCAGGAACCGATCAAACCGGCGGATAATTGCTCTGGCCACTCGTTCTCTTTAACGACATCCTTGAATTTAGAGAGTGGTGTAGAAAGGTCCGGGGTGAAGGGTCCGTTGATGTGTGGCTCTAGTTCTGACAAGTTGATAGTGATCACCTGGTCGTAAGCTGCGTTCGTGTCCGCACGGAGGAAATTGTGGGATTTGTTAGCCTTTTCCGCGGCTTCCGCAATCGGAGCTCGGCGGGTAGAATTTAGGTAGGAGGTCATTTTGGAGGTGAATGGGAATAAAGAAGTAGTCGCTCCTACTTCACTAGATTGGGCGTTAGAGACTAGAGATGAAGTCAGGAAAGGCGGACACATACGCTCCCATGTTACAAATTGTAGCTATGCCCGTGCAACTGAGAGTTTGTACTCCTGGTCCGTAATATTCGATAATGTAACCTGTACCTCCCTATCGAGAGATCAGGCAAAACATTACTCCTGAGGGCGCGCAAGAACTCACCCGAACAGTCAATTGCCCGGCTAGGTTAAGGATGACATCCTTTGGTGTTGCCCATCCACTCAATTCACCCTCTAGGCGAACTCCAAGTATTTTGGGTGCCTAAGGATTCATTAGTTTAATCAATGGTAGTAGGTAGTCAGGTCTTACACGAAGTTCCCAGGGGGCGTCAACCAATGCGTCAACCGCATCGGCACCACCAACGCCGATGGCAATTGCTCCAAGTCCTCCTCCGTTAGGGGTATCTACCAGCCTTTTTAGCAACCCGGAATACCATCGATTTAGGGTTTAATTCTACTCACGAGAATCTGTCCCAAGCATCATTAGGCCGGGCGCTGCATAATTTTCCAACACAATCTGGTGGATAATTCCCGATCCAGGTGCCCAGAATTGAATCCCAAACTTCTTGGCTGCGGACTCCAGAAAATCGAAGACTTCTTTATTACCTTCGATGCTCTTAGGTAGATCGACATCTGCTCCTTTCTCCCCAACAATCATGTGGTCACAGTGAATTGACGCCGGGACGGCAGTCCCCCCAAGGCCACAGGTCATGAATTGTAAGAGGGCCATCTGGGCGCTAGCATCTTGCATCGCCACTCGATCTACTTTGAGTTTCAGGTATGCCTCCCCGCGAATCTTGCCATTTCGGCCACCAAGAGCGTCCTCAACATTGTCGAGATGGGAATAGAGGATTTTTTCAGCAAGTGTAAGACCTTGTGTTCCAAGGACTCGGCGGACCTCTGTGAGGTTTTTTATGAGTTTTCCATATGGTGGGGTTCGTGTAGCTATCTCAGGATGAACTGAAAAGTTTGAACTTGTGGCAGGAGTAGCGAAGCTGCGACAAAGTAATCGGCTATATGGGAGTGATTTAATCTGTTTAGGATTACACATGTTAGAACAAGGGATCCGGTGGCGCCACGGTGAATTAGGAGGCTGTCGAGGGGGAAAACGCGCACCTTGTAGCTCCCAGCCCGAGCCAATCGAGTCGAGAGCATTTTTCAGGCCTGGTAAGCTTTGTTTTCTATTGCTAGGATTGGCTTTGGCCCTCGAAGATTTATATTACTTCTTGCTTGTTGGAGGGAAGAGGGTGTGTAGGTGGATGGGTGGATGGGTTCCTGTGGGGGAAGTGAAAAGGTGCCCCTCGTGAGGCTGTAAACGTTTTTCTTTCTTCTTTTTTTTTTTTTTTTTTTTTTGGCGTGAACTTCCTGGACCATGAGGTTGTGCGTTGCTGAGTCAGTAGGAACAAGCCGGAAGTTAATTGGCTGTAAGGAAAAATGTGGGGTAAAATTGGGAAGCGTCTATCTATTATACCCTATCCCGCCAAGAGCCAACCATAAGCTCTAATTACTGTGAAGAATTATAGTCTACCAAGTATAGTACAAGTATCGTACAAGTGATAACTTGCTGTAACAGAAGCAACTGAACCTCCCACAACTAATGCATGATAAAATTAGAGTAGGGATCAACTCTCTGCAAGTTAACCCAAGGCATTGAGTAGATGTATCATAGTGTTCCGCAAGATAGTAAATACGGAAATAGACTGCTTTAACGGAAAAAACTTGGGCGGTTTGCCTAGGAGTCTTCACAAGCACTTTCTCCAACCCAACTACGTATACATTCAACACCCCCGATCGTATCTCTATCCTTGAGGCCTCTCTGTCATGACGGCCCCTAAGTTAGTTTATACCCGCAGTATTCGATCCCCAAACAGCCCCCTTTCAATGGGTCATTTCATCGAGCGATATTTCCCTAATGATGCATTTTACCAACACTAATTGTAGGGGTTGCTCTCCAAAGTAGAGGATCAGGGTGTGAATATGAACTGCATTTCCTGGCACGGCGAGCCCTTATATGATAGAAAGCGTCCTTAGCATTGAGAGATCTCTAAGAATTAACCTGGTACTTCTATGTCATTCCAATTTCTTTAGTCTGCGATTCCAGTCTGTTCGTGTGAGGTATGGTGTTCTCCTCCCCGTGTGAGTGGGGATCGCTCCAAATTAAATGCGATAGTAGAAGGGAGGAGAAAAGAGTACCTAACTAGAAGAACCCAGCTGATGGTAATTGTTTTGTGTCTCAGAGAGCTTCTCTTAGTTCAATTGAGGCGATTGTCTTTACCCAGACACAGTAGGGGTGCGAAATAAAGGTCTTCTAGTTCCTACCGGTCCATTTACCGCGCATGTACACTACAGATGCTGCGTCATCGATTATGGCTCGGCCTTGATGCGGCTACCTATTGAGGCGTCATTCCTATACCCTTGGTTCCTTTCCTCCCCTTTCCTTTCCTCATAAGATCCACCTCCCCCCCCCCCCACACACAACCCACCCACCATTCATATCCGCCATCATCCTTTAGCCTCCACCAGCCTTTTCCTTTAGACACACACACTTTCCCATCTTTCACCAAAATTTTCAAGGAAGCGCTCTATCAATTCCACCCTCAGCATTCTTTTAATTCACCCCTCCCGTCAAAACCCCCTAGCACAAGCTTTCTTTAATAAATTGACAATCCTTCTCGATACTTACATTGCCAATTTCATCTCGACCTTGCTGTATTCCTCTACAAACATATTAACTCCTTCTCTGTGCGGATAATTATTTTGGACAAACTTCTCGTTTTGTAACCAACATTCCTTGACACCTATCAACATGAGTATATCCGGTGATCGTATCTCCAACAAGGCGGAGGTTACATTCTCGAGACAAGATTCTCGTCATAACCCAACGCCAGAAGAACAATCCATATCTCAAATGAGGGTGAGTGTCATTAGTCTTGATTATCTCTATATCTCTTCCACCATATGTTGAATCACGCTCTAGGAAGATCTAGGAGACCACCGAATCGTTAACTTACCCCTTTCTGGAGCGCGAATATTGGGCACTGCTCCCGCCCCGAATCCTGAGAAGGGAGGAACTCAAAATGCTAAGATGGCGCTCGAGGGCGACCACATTGAAGCATGGGCAGGTAAGCATACATTGTGTATTTCATTTTGTCTCTCTCCTTACCACTCTTGTTTTCTTAGAAGCCCCCAGTTACCTAATATCAGGATAATGGGGTTTTTCTTCTTCCTTTTTTTTGGCCTCACTAACACTGACAGCTCTCTTCGATCCAAGCTTGGTAATTGACCGTGGCGACGGCCTCGGACAAGGCCAGAGCTATCGCATTGGACCGAACTACCAACCGATATCAGCGCCCAAATTTCCGTTCAAAAGGCCTGGCTACTTGTTTAGGAGTGGCTCGGAGCCTGGTCTGCGCCCAATACCAAGACCCCTTCTTGGGGTTCCTGGGCCTAGGATCACCAGTGACAGTCTAAACCCGAGAACAAGCCTCCAAATCCGAAACGATCTGAACAAAGCGGCGCCTCCTACCGCCCCACAGAACCAACCAGGAGCATTTCGGGGAAGACCTGCTAGGAGCAGAACCCCACTTGGGAGAGTGATGTATGCGATGTCTCCCACTTGAAGATTCACTAACTAACATAGCCGAACCAGACCCGTCACCAGCAGTATATCCCCTTTCGTGTCTCTTAACTCCCCCCCTCACTTGAGTTCACCTGTTTCTCGTCGCGGCATTAGAGAAGTTCCGGACAACCCCGATGTCAACCAGTATATCCCCACTTGTCATTGAACCTCCCACCACAGCTCTAACATTTTCTGAATAGCTGGCACACGGGTAATCTAATAACTACCAATCAAGATTTCTACGACTACATTAAATCGAAAGCCACAACGAATCAGTCCGTGGACCCTCCGACTCCGAACGTAAGAACGACCAAAAACAGGATCATTCAGCAAACCCCAAAACCGAGCACTACCACGAACTTTTCGCTTAAAACTGAATCTCCCCAATCGATCGATATTGCCTCCCATAAACCTGAGTTGCAGAAGTTCGTCGACGCTGCCCCCACGACTGTTTCCGGAACCAGCGATGCTAAAGCTAGACAAGACTTGGCCTCTCAAAGTGTGGCGGTAGTAGGGGTGGAGATGCACAATCAAAAAACTAGTGAGATTTCTCAAGAGGCGTCTCAGTTCGCCCCAAAGGCCACTAGTAATTCTAGTAAAAAGCTGAGGGCTGTTTCTGAGGCGGGAGTTTCTGAATCGCGGCCTGGTATCAATCTACCAGCTATGTTCGGATCGCTGGAAAACGAGATGCAACTGACTGCTCGTGCTCTTTTGGGGTGTAGCCCCGACAGCCACGACTACGATATCAAAGCAATTTTTAACAAAACCCGCCTCAAGGTGCTCGCTGACAAGATAAATGAGGCAGACAATCATTTATCAGAGGAGATGAAAAAAATGTACCAGTTCAAGGCATCACTTCAAGATATAAAGTCAAGAAGTAAGAAGATGGAAGATGACTTCCTCAGGGTAAAAACGGAACATGATGAATTTGTGGTGAAGCAGAAAAAAATTGCGGAAATAGAAGCGGATAAAAAGGCGGCGGACGAGCTTGCTCAGAGGAATTGGCTTGAGGAGCAACGCCAGATGGCACTCGAGAAGGAGAAACTCCTTCAGGAGGAGCAACGCATTGAAGAGAAGCAGCAACTAGAAAAACGGCGTCAAGAGGAGAAACACCAGGAGGAGCATCGTCAGGAAGAACTCAAGGAGAAAGCTCGACTAGAAGCGGAACTCCTAAAGGAACAGCGATTGGAGAGGGCGCGAATAGAGAAACAGCGAATAGAGAAACGGCAACAAGAAGGGCCATTCCAGGGGGACGAGCACCCCCAAAAAGAAAAGCAGCGCGGGTTGGATCGACTTCGTTACGAGAAGCAGCAACTTATCGAAAAGCATCGCCTCGATAAGCTTCTAAATGATGAACGAATCAAAGCCGAACAAATGGGGGCTCGCCGCCTGGCAGCCCAACGTATGGAGGACCAACTCTCCAAGGAGCGTCAGGAAAAGAAACATGCTCAAAACGAACCAGAAAAGGTACTCGCTCGAGAGCGCTTAGGTGGGAGCAAAGCCATTGGGATAGATGGCCTTGATGAGTACCCCGATCCGTATGGTAGGGGACGCATCGAGGCGGAGAACGCCCATGAAAAATTTCGAGAAATCACCCAAGTTAGATCAGGACACTTCAAAGAAGGCCCGTCTACCCGAACACCGCTCAAAGAAGTTTTCCACCATTTAGGTACTCAGCCAGCGGCTGAAGGAGAAAGAGAGATGGCAGTGCCCAAGGAATCTAGTGATCTCGACAACGAGAAAATCAACCCGCCTTTATTCCCCTATAAGCTCCATTTACAGCTTACCCCTCTATTTGAGTACGCCCTCGCAATCCCCTCCATCCAAATCCCTTCAATTTTCAAACCTCCCACTAACAGAGATGCAGAATCCCACCCATCACAGCATGGGTTGGTAGGTTGACAGATCCAACAGTGGAAATAGAGAAAGCGATCCGCCAACACCTTTCCGACGACGAATTGAAAGTTTTAAAAAAGGTGGAAGCTTACAAGCAATTTCTAGCTAGAGCTACCGACCACCACACTCGTAAGTTAGCAAAGGATTCCAAGTAGGCAGTAATCTTTCACAGATCTTTACTCTTATTCTCGCTGGGAGCCGACTAAAAAATAAAAAAATAAAAAAATAAAAAAGGAGATGGTACTATGTAGCTTAGCAATTGGTATTTCCTCTCAGCTATAAACCATCCTTGGCTATGTTCATGCCATTGGGCAAAATTTCACAATTAGTAGAGCATTTCAATAAAGTGGGGAGAACCCAAATCCAAACGTTTCATTCTGGTTTGTGAATGTGAATGTGAACATCAAAATAGAGTACCCAAAGGCATCTGAGGCCGTAGCCGGCCCAGTCTAACAGTTGTAGTAGGTGCGCTGTTCTTGAGTTCATGCTTATTGCTGGATTCCGTATCCAGGTTGGCGAGTGATAATCAGTGATTCGGCCAAAATTCCACCCAATAGTTAGAATTTCGACCTTCACCCACAATACTGATGCTCACTAATGCAAATCCCCGGCATCCATAATCCCTTACGATTAAGAAGGCTAGCGGATTAGAGGATATATCACTATTCTATATAGTGTCGCTGTAGCTCCTACAAAAAAACACCCACCATCTACACTCTTAACCAACACACACTCACTCACACACGTGCACACTCTGAAAACCCATCAATGGTAAGGTATAAAACGTATTTTGTATATTTAAACAGTTATTAAACATAAGTCAATCCACCATAACCCAACCTAGCCCACAACTCCCGATTAATCAATCGATCAATCGATCAATCAACGCTTCGACGGCTCCCCCGCAAACCTAATAGCAGTCGTAGCATCACCCTTCCACAATCCAGGTGACGGCGGCGGTATAGCGGCACGAGTGGGTACCGGCGCTGGCAAAGGTGTTCCGGATGCAACCTGTCTCTGCTGCTGCTGCTGCTGCTGTGGCTTTTGCTGCGGTGGGGGTTGGTGATGATGGTGATGATTCTGCATGGTCGGCTGTAAAATCGGGGTTTGTGAGAGTCGAACGCTCTGCATCGCGTTTGTGATTTCACTATATCTCTCACCTCCTTCTAATCAGTATCTCCCCTCCTCCCCCCAGTACAATATAAAGAATGGATGAATGGCGAAACATACGCTTCAAACTGCCCCGCTTCTATCCTTCTCTGGTACACAAAATCCTTGCACTCATCCCGGAACCTCGCCAGTAGTTTTGCCAAGTCATTATAAAACTTCCTTCCCGCATTCAAGTTATCTAGTATCTCACGATACCTGCTATGCGCGTTCTCGAGGGTTTGCAACGCCTGTTCTCGTTCCTTCAATGAAGAGTCCACTCTCCTGCAGGCAACGAAAGAGGCGTTGGCTTCCTGGGTGCGAGATATAATGTCCTTTTGCATTTCTGCTTCTTCCTTAAGCAGGGTGTTTTCGCCGTTGTACTTCGCCGCAAGGCGGGATTCGAAGAGAGGCTCAAAGTGAACGGGTTCGAGCTTTTGGAGGGGGCTTTCGCGTTCTAACCGGGCGGCTTCGACTAAGATTGCACTTGCTAGGGGCGTGGTTAGCGAGTGAGATTGTGTGAGGGAGGGGAGGTTAGATTTACTAATGTCGTCGGCTTTGGCCTTTTCTCGGAGACTCTCGATTTTGCGCCTTCTGCGGGATTCTAGGCGGGATATTTCATTAAGGCATTGGCGGAGCTTTGCGACCTCACGCTCCATTTTGGGGGTTAAAGATGCTCTAGAGGAGTTCGGGACAAAGTCTTGGAGAGAGTGCTGTAGGAATATGATTAATTGAGTTCAATGCACATTTGAGCCTGGATATGCAGAATACTTACAATGTCTCCACCTAATAGCCTTAAGCTCTCCTCACACTCATTAAGCTTCACTCTGACCAAACCATCCGAATTGTTTGCGCTTTTAAGAATACCGGCATACTCTTGGACTGATGCCATGAGTTTGCTCGCTGCCTGGCTGGAAGGCTCTCGATGCCATCGATCTGTGCCGTGCTTGCCTCTGGCCCTTTCATCTTCGGCTGCCTCGGTGTCCAGCATCTCGAGAGCCTAAACTCTAGTTAGCGCCGAACTTGTAAGCTAGAGATGAGAGTACAGCACCTCCTGATACATGGCATTATCATTAGCCTTCAGTTTTGCGATATCATCCATAGACCTCAATAATGTTGCGACTCCACCTTGCTGCTTTATTTCTTCTGCGTGGGACATAAGCCCAGGCGGAAGCCCCAGCGGTTTCTCCAGGGCCTGAAGGGAGCCGGGGAGATTGAGGGATCGGAGGAGCCTAGGCGGCTGATGTCAGCCTTGGTCGGTTTACATCTGAATTGAGGTGTTAAGAGCCTACTCATGCAACTTGTTGGTTAAAGACTCTAACTTGTCTGCAAGGACATTGTTAATTAATCGGTCTCTCCTCTCAGCATATATGCTCGCAGCCTGATGTACTGCAAACGGGACGAGCTTTGAAAACAGTGGGGGCCCATAAGCGCCGCCTTCACAGAGTAAATTAGTGGCCTCCGAGATTTCCTTTGGAATCCTTGGTTCTACCATCGCTGCCCTGGGTATCTTGGGCAACTCAGAAGCCGGTGGAACTGCTTGGAAATAGAGTAGATCATTATCCTTCTCTGCACCCTTCAGTGTTTCAGCGACTTTCTCTTTAAGCCCTTGCAAATCACCAAGAACAATTTTGTTAAGATATCGCGCTTCTCTTAGTGCTTCGTTAACTGCATCCAAGGAGTCCTTCAGGCGAGCTACCTCCTCCCCGTAAAGCGACCTTTCGAGACAGTCACAGGCAGCTCTATACTGTGCTGCTGCTGCAAAGTGATGATGTTTGGCTGACAAGTGGTGCATCCACTCTGAAGAGATTGAGTCGCTCTTCATTCCAAACTCACCAGCCAGGTCATAAAAATCGCTAACCATTGCCGCCAGCTTAGCAACCAGACTGTCTTTGTGTCCATCCACAACCGCCTTTAACCAAAAGCACTCCTGCGCTTGGGCGAGCATCAGCATCTCCAAACACTCCAAAGTGCCAGTATCCATGTCCTCTGGTGGAGTACTACGGAGCTCTGGTAGAACCTCCTTCTTAAGATACGTGAAAACACCGGCGGCTGCGCAAAAGTAGTTGCATGCTGTTTTGAGACCTTGGGCCGTTGTCCGTGGGGAAGAGGACGCTAACTGGGAGTAAAGGGACCCGAGGTTATACAGGACGTTTGCACGCTCGAATTGTAAGTTATTTTGGGTCACTATCGACAAGTCAGCCATACCAAAAACAGCCGTGCATACCGATACAGTTCTCACCTGGGCGTTGTGTATTATACCCGAGTGCCGGATACCACGTAAAATCTGCCCCAATCTATGCCCCCAGTTATCAGCATACCCGACTCCCTAATACCCCTTAAAAACCAGTCCAGTATACATACATCTATAGGAAACTTCCCGCTAATCCACTGCAACTGCGCTGCGTAAATCGAGATCTTCATAACCCCACTCACGTGCGCCTCTTGTACGTTGATAGCGTCGTTCCTGAGCTTGTCTATGGCCGCCAAATCGGTGGTAAACATATCTGGGTGCTGGTCATATTTAGTGGAGATATACTGCTTGATGGCAGTAGATAGTTGGAGCGGAGATGATCTTCGAAACGGAACCTTTGGAAAAAACATAAGCATTTGTTTCGTTGTGGGTCTGTGATTCCGCGTAGTTCATGGGACAGGGAAGACTTTACATGAAGAATATTAGAACTAGATAGTGGAAAGGAGTTGTCAGTAACAGGTATTAGCCCTAGAAAACTTCGAGCGGGAGAGGACGTACGAGGTCATAGTGGGAATTCTATAGGGTAAGGAAATTAAAGGGTATACGGAGGACCGAAAGGCAAACGTTGTTGAAGATAGTGAATACAGTACTGTAGTGAGGCGCCCTGACGGTTGAGTTGCGATTGCGGCTCTAACCGCGTCATAGGTGACTAATAAGCGCCAAAACCAACATTCTTCGACATGCTTAGACTACACGAAGCCGAGACAGAATACAAGTTACAAACGCTCTGCAGTTGATACTGAGTACTCGAGTAAATTTTTCACTATAGTCCTAGATTTATCTATCTCTGGAAAGACCAAACTTCTTTTGGGTGAATTTAATCCTGGGTATAAACATCTCTATCACGCAGCCAGC
>Ga0307507_10005736_pt1 | contig 20021 bp, 12 predicted proteins | sample 7_EM_MG_FD_207223 | JGI IMG/M metagenome (GOLD analysis project Ga0307507, IMG submission 207223) | Populus trichocarpa ectomycorrhiza microbial communities from riparian zone in the Pacific Northwest, United States - 7_EM | ecosystem: Host-associated > Plants > Roots > Unclassified | place...
TAATGTGAGGGAACAGGTTCACCGATTACCGACACGATGTGTGTCAAGTACAAAAAAAAAATTACCATTGTTTTGGGCTTGAAAAGCCGGGTTGTTACATTCACCTTTCACCAGCCGATCTTCCCCCCACAGAACAGCCGCACTTCCCAGCCGGCCACATACGCATCGGTCCCCGTCTCTTCCACCGTCATCAACCACAACAGGTCTACCCTCATCAGCCCCAACCGGCCTCCACCAAAACCAACCCCGGAGCAGCCCTCAACACAGCGGCTCCCACAATCCCAGCTACCGGAAGCAGGGGAGAACAAGGCAAAACCCAAAAACAAATCTGTAGTGAAACAGATCTGGAAGAAAGGAAAGAAGGTCGAGAGCATATCTAAAAAAGGAAAGAAAAAATTAAAATCGATTGTCTTTTGTCACTGCCGGCGAGGAAAGGAAGAAGGGAGGAAGCTGTTCAGATCCTCTGGTTTCCTCGGGTTTTCTTGCGACGACGCGTGAACCCACGCGCCGCCACTGTTCCTGCATTGCCAAAAGCCTTCCCAACAGTTTCCTGGATTTTTAAGGGCTATTATGTAATTTTTTATTTGTGTGATGTGTTGTTTTATTTTATTTTAAATTTTTGTTATTTGTAATTACATATGGATGTAGGAGAAAAACATAATAAAAAGGGATGTGTGTGTGTGTGTGTGTTTGTATTTTTTTATGTATGTTATTGAATTCTAAAATCAAAAAGATGAAAAATTTAATGTTTTAATCTGCATATGATCAAGTATTTTAGGGACAAATAAAATCATCTTGTATTTCCCGTGAAATGTAAGAACATGTTTCTATATATTTTTTTGGGATTTAATAACTGATTTATTAAAGCCTTAAGAATTTGACTAATATGTGGTTTGTTGACTTTAATTGCGATTAACTTTGATGTTGTGTTTTTGACAAAGAAAAATATAAAAAATGATTTTGTGTGTTGCATACGGCCAATACCCTAATATATTTTGAATTTTCTCTTTTAAAAAAAGAACAAATATTTGAAGTTTAAAAGAAAATGTGTTTTAGCATGGATTTCTTAAACACAAAAAATTATTTTCTTGCATTCTAGATTTTACAACATGTTTGTAAAACTCCAAAGGGTGTTGGCCAATATTCCAAAAAAATAAAAAATCTTATTTTGGAGGAATTCATCTATTATTCACCGTTAATGTTTGGATAAAGAAATTCCAAAGGGATGAATGTCTAAAATATTATTGGGAATAACTTATTATTATTCACTATTAATATTTGGATAAAGAAACCCTAAGTGGTAAATATCCAAAATAATTTTGTAGGAATAATAAGTCATCACACATCCTTGAAAGAAGCCTTGATTATAATCGAGGACATTTCAATTTTTTACTCCACGGTTTACGAGCCGTGAGAGTATGAAACACTAAGGCAAAAATAGGCTTTTGAAGCCCCCTGAATTTCCTTAGATTTTTGTTCCTCCTCCTTGCGATTTATGAGTCGCAAACTCTTGAAATACTAAGGGAAAAATGAGCTTTTAAAGCACATGGAATCTTCTTGGATTTCTATCTTAATAAATTTAGTTTCAATCAAACCTAGGAAAACTGATGGGATTAGAAAACACCAATACCATAGCAATTATAAGGCAAACTAAACATCAAGTAGCTTACCTTAGGTAGGGCGTACTAGGGGTGCTAATACCTTCCCTTTACACAACCAGTCCCTTACTTTAGAATCTCTGAAAGACCAGTTAAGATTCCTAGTGACCAAAATACTAGGTGGCGACTCCTTTATCCACTAATAAAAACAAAAACCCCGAAATCAATCGAGAGTCGCCGCGACGCTGCGCTCCACCGCGAGGGTGCGACAGTATCAACAAATCATGATACCCGAAATCACATCCAAAATGCAAACACTTCTTTCTTTTATGTTAAAAATCAACTTGAGATCCTACCCATGCAACGTAACACAAGTATAATGCTAGTTTTAAATGAATATATTGGTGTCAAACAGTCGCACGATTAAGTGGTGAAGGCTTTCTTCTCTATCCTGTATTTCCTTGCTTAATGCTTAAATTGGGTTATCATAAATTGAGTTTGGGGTAGTGTAACAACATCTACAGTACCGCTACTCTGATTTGTTTTCCAGCTAACAAGTGTTACATGAAGTCATGGAATCTCTTCAAAAATATATCTGTTCTAGATGCAATGTGCACTGTCAACCGTGTGGGACATTTACCTGTCTGTTGCCCATTTTAATAACCATAAATAAGAGGAAAAAAATAATGGTCCTATTTGTTTGGGAAAATACACCACAACCTAATAATCTTGGTAAATTAACATACTTGTCCTCTCTAATTGGAAAAATACACTAGTATTTCATGTGCACCGAATCTACACACAAGAGTTAGCCAAACAAACCACCATCAAACAGCCAACAAAAGTTTGTTATGTTGAAAACACTAAATACTCAAATATTTAGCCTCTCAAACTTTTATTCATTGATATTCAACACACTTTTCAATTTTTGAAGATGTTAGACCCTTATATTTATAAAATGATTATAATCTTTAACTATTTTTTTTAATCGAGGACTCCTACTTGGACAAAGAATTTCATCTAATATCTAATAATTCATTCCTTAACCTGATTTTCTAAAACACTCAGGTTAGCAATGAAAGAATCTCCGCTAACTAGGATTTTTATGTAGAAATAATGGTTTTTCATCCAAGATAGGTTATGGATTTTAAGCTGAAAAAATAATAATCAATCTTATTGTATCATGCTTTAAAATCAAAGCAAAAAATTCTTTGTAATCAACACCGTAATTTTGCTTGGAACTTTTAGCTACTAAGTGTACTTTGTATTTGTCAACTTCACCATTCGCCTTCAATGATCTTTTATCCTTTAGAGAACTTCTTCAACTTCTAAGTACTATTGGAATTCCAAGCACTGTTTTCTCAATGATATTAATTTTAGCATTCATATCCTCATGTTATTTTATTTTTTTAACGATATATTAAAAAATTATAGGATTAAAATATAAAAATAAAGTAAAATAAGTAAGTAGATTATATTAATCAATTCCAGTTACCTCATGATTTCTCATTCATGTAGAGCATTTTACTCCTTCATGAAAAAATAGTTACTCATTCATGAAAAAGCACCTCTCAACTTCACCATTTTACTCATAATTACTCATTCATGAAAAAATAATTACTCATTCTTGAAAAAACATTTCTCAACTTTACCATTTTACGCATAATTACTCATTCATGAAAAAATAGTTTTTATTATTATAGTTTCATTATCTTATTGTTTATAAGTTTTCTTTTAAACATATAAGAAATAAACTTAATATTGAAAACAAAAAACAACAAATTGGGCCGAGATAGTTGACCCATTTAGGGAGATAAAGCATCCACCGCCTGCAACCGCATCGCAGGTGCATATTCCTCAACGAGGGTTAGGTTAGTAATTTGACTTTTGTCTAGCGGGTCTCTGTATAACGTCGTCATCTGTTTCTCGAGGTCAAGGCTGCCAAAAACTCCACCAAAAAAAAAAAAAAAAAAAATCAGAGATCAGATCTAAATTAATTAGCTAACAGAAAAGAAGAAAGCAATAATGGCGACTCTTGAGGTTCTTCAGATGGTTGAAGAAGGTCTCCTTTCATCTTCTCCAAAAGGTACTCTTATTCTCTTTACAATTTTTTATTTTATTTTCTGAAAAGTTTTTTCCGTTTTTGCTATTTTGTTAGAATCGTGATTTTCATTGAAAAAAATCATGGGCAGCTGAAAATGAAAAACCCCGAGATTTGTCCATCGAGAAGAAGATCGATTTCCTTGAGAGCTTGACTGGCAAAGTACGTCTCTTTGGGGTTTCTTTCCCCCAAATTTACTGCCTTTTTTATTAAATTATTCATCCCGTGTCAGTTGTATTAATGATAGTGTTCAAGAGGTGTTTTATTGCCTGCACTGAGATGGGTTTTCATTTTTTGAGTTTTTAACAAAAGATTGCTAATTGTTGCCAAGTTATGTTACTGTTAGTGATGTGCTTTATGGTAAACTGTTAATGCTAGAGGACGTGTATAGCTATCTTTGTATGACGACTTCAACTATTGCTTCTAATGTGATGCACTAGGATGGTGATCACTGTTTATATGGATTGATTAACTGAAATACTTAACAATTCGCTTGCATGTCTTGTGACTCATGCTATGAAAAGACTTGAAATTTTGGATCAAATGAGGATAAAAGGATAATTTTTAGTATTAAGGAAAAAAGAAACGTTTTTGGAGCCATAGGATTTTTGTAATACTTGGCTGTTCTGTGCTTTCAAGAGTTTTATTGGTTAAAGATTTCTTTTTCAGTTGCAGTTATGTACTTGTTGGAATATGAGGATCTCCTTTTGTTCCAACTGCTGGCTATTTTAATTTCTGGTTTATCAATACAAGTTTTTTTCTCCTCAAATTTGGCTCAAGATTGTTTAATATGCTGTTGCTAATCTGTGGTTCTCCAGGTTAGCAACCGTCGATCTCGGAGATGGTTAAATGATCGATTGCTGATGGAGCTTGTGCCTCGTTTAGATGCAGAAGAAATTAGAGGCTTGTTTGCTCCACCACCTTGGGGTATTATGACATGTTAAGGGGTTCTCCCCATTCAATAACATTATTATTGGTACAACAATCTAGAGCATAGATACCATGGTTATGCATTCATATAACCAGCAACATATCTTTCCCAGTTTAGATTTGGTTGTTCTCTCTTAAACTTAGTTGGGGATTGATGCAATTAAATTAAAGAAAAAAATCTAATTGACCATACTTGAATGCTGATGATAATTAGAGCACAACTCAATGGCTAATGGCACTTTAGGGTAATATTGACCTCACAGAACCCCTATTTCCCATGATCAGTTAACAGTTTCTCTTTTTATGATATGACATTTGGCACTGATGCTGGGCTCTTTTGTACAGGTGATGATGTACCACTGTCACCATTTTGCATGACTAATATGGGAGAGTGGGACAAGTTTAGGAATATAGACATGGACAAGCAGGTTTCTTTGCTTATCTTGTTTATAAAATCACTTTTCATTGTCTCAAGTCCTCTTCTATTGAAGAGCATACTCAGTTTCAGTCATTTCTGCTTTTTAACATTATTATTATATCTGAAGATTTGAGCTGAAATATTAGCAGTAAACAGATCTGTGTCATTTTAAGGTTCAAACCAAGTGTTATATTCCTAGGTGTGATTCATTAGTGAGTAGACTATCTTTATTAGGCTCCAAAAGATTTCTTAGAGTCTCATCAAGTTCACTACATAATAAATTCATGAGCTGAATTTGCAAATTGGCCTTCCATTCTATAATTGAAATGTTGAGGATCTCTAGCCAGGATATTGAGTAGACGGTTGATGCATCATACTTGTCTCTATCTTTCGTAGCATGCATTCCCATCCATGTCACAATTGATTCGGTAGTGCATGGAGAATGACCTTTGGTCCCCCAAACTGGCTTACTCATGGCAACTTCTCGCATGTGAATGAGTTGGAAAACACATATTGCTGTCATAATGCTGTTCTGGTATGTGCAGTAGCTATATATTCTAATTTTAGCTTTCCATTGTCTGTGGTAGGCTAATATTATTGACAGACTAAATAGGAGGTCTGTCAAAAGGGAAGGTCGTGTTGATGCTGATAAGATGGCTGTCTTGAATGCGTGGCATAGAATAGATTGCCGAACTAGAGATGCACTTCGTCGTAGCTTCCTTGTAGAACTTATTGAGAGCTATGAGGTATGTACATACCTTGTGATTGATTGAAATGATTAAGGACATTGGTGATTTACAGCATGAAATGTCAGTTATACTGCTGATTTTTTCCTCATCTAAACTGTGCATCTAGTGTATAGCTAGTGTGCCTGTACTAAGTTTTATCTGTAATATTAGAGAAATTATAATGTTTCAGGTTATCAGCTGCTATAAAATTAGACACCTCATCTATAGCTCGAGTTTTACGCCTTCGGTTTGCTGGCTTGGTGTGATTCATTTGTGTCAACTGAAATGTGTTTCTGATTATAGATGTGTATGCTTTGAAGGATTTAATGTTAGAATGAATTGCATCATTGCAAGCTTTTAACCCCAACTGTCTTCCTTTAATGTAATTGATGAATGTCATGATTGCTTGTTAAACAGCTGGATGGTCATGGTGACAAATGCTGCGTCTCTTATCAACTATTGTAATGCTGTTTATGTGTAGTCTTTTTCTTGTTTCGCTTCTTTCTTGAAGCTATCATGTCATTATTTTATATCTTGATGTTGCTGGTAGATGATTGATGCTTGTATGTCTCCTTAGCTGGTACAAGTCTTCTTTGTTGTTTAAAGCCAGATATCAACTTGTCATTTTCAGGCATGCATCCGGGTTTTCATTCAAGATGGTGGAGATGAAGTTCTATCATTACGGGTCCAAGATCCCTTTCATAGATTGTTGCTGCATGGCGTCTGTGAGGTAACCTTCATCATTTATTATGGGAAATTAAAGCCGTCTGTTTTCCAATTCGCTGAAGGAGTCCAAATGGTTTGCTTGCCTTATTGTTAATTGATACCAGATATGATTTGTATGGAAAACACATGGCATGCTTCACTTTTATATGTTTTCAATGCTTCCTGATGATTTTTACAGTTCTACAACTTGGCCTCAGTAACTAGTCAGGATTGAATTCTATTTGTACAGTTCTACAACTTGGCCTCAGTGACTGAGACAGAATCAAAGGATGCAGAGTCATTTAAGACGACAAAAATAAAGAAGAAGAAAATGGCTGTAGTTGAGCTCCCGAATATCACTCTTTCCAATTTTTTGAGAATGTCCAAGGAAGGTGTATGGTAGCTCCAATGGGATGGATCTCCAATTGATGTATGTAAATAAAGTTGGGATCCATGATGAAGCCTGACTTATGGATGCAATATTTTATTATGATGGGCCAGCCTGTTCATTTTGTATCATTGATAACATTTTAGGTTATATTTGTTGGCACAAATGTCAGTAAATCAAGGCTATTTAGCAAATCAGTTGGATATTTGGTTACTTCTGCACGTTGCTGATATCAAAATCCATAGCCCATGAATTATGGGTAGGTTTTCTATATTGGAAAGTAAGGTCTATCTGTGTTTATTAAAAACCCTTAAATCATGATCATTTGTTGGTGTATCATCTCTTAAAAGAAAAGGAAAAAGAACATTTTCGGAGGCCAAATTAGATTGAAGCATGTTCCTAACACATCCATATATTTACACGAGTATTATATTATTAAAAATATAAAAAATATAAGATATTAATTATTGCAATGTGTTCAATAGTTTTTCGAGTTATTAATTCTCATAAATTGAAAAATATATTAAAATATTAACATTTTAACTATTATTTTAGAACGATTTTAATTTACTACTAACATGATAGTTTGGATTACTACTAACTATCAGTTTAAAATGAAATTATTGGAGTTATCATTTAGATATCCAGTAAAAAACATGATTTGATTTTTAAAAAAAAAAATCAGATGACCTTTAATTTTAATATTTAGATGAAAATATATTGAATTAACTTGGTTTCGCGGCTTAATCTATTAAATCCCCGATGCAGGCAATATATACTTTTTTGGTTTATGAATTTTATTTTTTTAAAAAATTATTTTTTGCATAATTATATGATAATAAAAGTAGATAACTATAAAATTAAGTATAAAGTAAATATTAAGATGTTTATTTAAAACTACGATAAATTTATAAAAAGTAAATTGAAATAATTTATGAAGACATTAAAAATCAAGCAAATATTAAAAGATAAAATAAAAAAATAATAAAAAAAAAAAACAAATAAGGAAAAGAAAACCCACCTACTTCACTATTATACAGTGAAAAAGGTGTGTGTACTCCCAAGTCTTTAAAGTATAGGCTATATTGTATAACTATGAGACCCGTGCTCCGTTGCGGGTCAAATATTTTTATTTTCATAAAAAATTATCTACGCAGGTTTTTTAACGCATTTTGGTAGTTCAAAACATATAATAAATCAAAAAGTTTATTCACACATGTAATTAAATAAATTAAGAATTATATGCATTAATAAATCAATAAAAAATCATTAATGATATCTAAAAACAAAACTTGAAAAATTGAGAGATAAATGTAGATCAAGATATTGAATATTGAAAAATAGAACATTAAATTGATTGTATAAAGTGAAAGGAAAAAAAATGAATAACATGTAAGACTACAAATATTAAGAATATAATCTAAAAATAAATATTTTTTATTTTCAAAAACATAGTTTATCTATATAAAAGATAAAAACAAAATCATAGATGAACCAGAAAAACCACTCCAAAAATTAAACACATAACAAAAAAAAATCAATATTTTTCTAAAAAGGCCACCAAACAAAATAAAAGAGAGAAGGTTTTGCCTATTTTTTTGGTTTTTAGTCTTTTAACTGGTCACGTAACTTTATTTTTTTTCAATTGCATTATTTAAAGTTATATTTTCATGGAAACTATAGTTATCAAACCCGACCTAGGGGTTGACCCGGCTAAGGGGCTGGGTCCCGGGTTACACGGGTTAATTCGAGTCAACCCGGAAAAATTGAAAAAAAATATTTGAGGTTCTTCTAGGAGCGGACCTTCTTCAGGACAAGAACACCCTACGGGTGGAACAGGTAGGTGATTTCCACCCCCTTCTAGCGTAACATTAGTTTCTGAAGTGAATTTATTACGAAGGATCTATTGTTATGCTAAACTGTCACGAATGGTTGTATGAGTATTACGAAGGATCTACCGTTGCATTATACTGAATGTTAATTGTTATGAATTGTTGTATGAGTATTACGAAGGATCTATCGTTATATTATGTTGAAGGTTATTTGTCACAAGTGTTTATATAAGTATTGTGAAGGATTTATTATTGTGTTATACATAGTGCTGAATTGTTATGAATTTTTGTATGAGTATTACGAGGGATCTATTGTTGTATTGTATTGAACATTAACTGTCATTAATGGTTGGATGAGTAATACGAAGGGTCTACTTTTGTGTTATGCTGAATGCTAAACTGTTACGGAATGTTTGTTTGAGTATTACAAAGGATCTATTGTTGTGTATACCGAACGCTAAGCTACTACGGAACGTCTATACGAGTATTACGAAGGGTCTACTATTATGTTATAGTGAATGTCAAACTATTATGAATCGTTTGAACGAGCATTACAAAGGATATATTATCATGTTATAGTGATTTCATAAACCACCTATGGAACATTTAATTGGTTAATGATTAGCTTCAGTTAATGGCATCCTAAATGGATGAGCGGGATGAATAAATAATTAGTTTCGGTTAATGACATTCTAAGTGAATGACTGGGATGAATTCGGCTACTAGCATCCTAAGTGGATGACCAAGATGAATAAATGATTAGCTTAGGCTAATGGCATCCTAAGTGGATGACCAGGATGAATAATTGATTAACTTAGGCTAATGGTGTCCTAAGTGGATGATCGGGATGAATAAATGATTAGCTTCGGCTAATGGCATGAATTAAATGATTACCTTCGGCTAATGGCATCCTAAGTGAATGACAGGGATGAATAAACGATTGGCTTCGGCTAATGGCGTCCTAAGTGGATGACCGAGATGAATAAATGATTAGCTCCGGCTAATGGCATCCTAAGTGGATGACCGAGATGAATAAACGATTGGTTTCGGCTAATGACGTCCTAAGAGGATAGCCGGATTTGGGAGTTATGAGTTAGTTTCAAGAATTGATGTGTTCATGTGTACTATGTTTTGTATATACCAAGTATATGAAAGAACTCGATTGTTATGCTTTAAATAAAGAATAACATTAGTTTGGTTAATGATATTTGAGATGGATGACCAGGTTTGAGTGTTGTCATTAGCCTCGATAATTGATGAATTATTAAGGGTGGTATTTACGTAAGTAAGGAGAAATAATAATAAAAAAAGATTATGCTCTTTTGGTCCATGAATGGAATGTGACGTTAATATTGCTTTACTATGTTTCTAAATTGCCTTTAATGCTTGAAATTACCTTGTGTTGTAACATGGACATTATACCACCATGGTGCGTCAGGAAATTCGCTTTGCGGTTCGCACATTTTGAAAAGAATCATATATTCGCATGTAATGGGTGATATGAGTTCCGTATGAACAGACATATTAATCACTCAATTAGTCGTCTGACCCCTTTTATAAAGACTTGTAACGAAAAATATGATGTGTATGAATATACGTATGTGGTATTCTTCTTATGAGGATATTATGTTGTGAAATTACATGAGGTCAGGATAACAAAAGTACTAGTTGTGTACTTGCCGTTCGACACTCTTGTATGAACTCGTGATGATAACGAGACTAGAACAAGAATGTGTATTGAGAATCCGTCTTATGAGAATGTTGATTTACGTTATCCTATGTGGATTGTGCCTTGTTAATGAATGGAATGCAATTATAAATCTGGAGAATGATATGGTGAAAAACATCTAGAACCTGACGACTTATAAAAAAAAAATTTCCATCGATTTAGGCTTTGAAAAAGTCGGGTCATTACAGTTGGTATCAGAGCACCTGGCTAGGATCCTGAGGATTGATGATAATAAAATTGTTGTGAGATATTACAGAATGATGTGCGCTCGGTAAGGGGGCACGAACTGAGCCACCCTCCATAGAAAAGAGGAGTAAATGCCAGAATGCCCAAGATTGGCTAGACAAAAATCCTTTGAATGACACAACTTCTCATACTCCAATGAGATCATCTGAACCCATGCAGGAAAGAACAATGGAAGCAAGAAAAGACCAAATACCTAATCAGATTAAGGAAATACCCCCAGCAAAGATGGGGTAGCAAGAAAGAGCGGAGGGACACTAATCGATTATACCAACGGGGGTGCCCCCGTCATATGTAGACCCAAGACTCCTAGTCCAAATTGTGTAAAGCCGTGATGAAGGGCATGGCTAGCTTTACAACCCAAGAAGTTTCCAGCCATAGAGATTCCACAGGTAGCCCCTGGGAGTGCCATGACCATGGACAGTGTGGTGTTACTTGTAAGGTAAACTATGCTACTCAATTATTATCCAACCAGACCATTACATGGTGGGAAACTGTTCAACTACGGCGGGCAACCGAAACATAACCTGGAGCAACTTCCAATTTGAGTTTGAAAATCAGTTTTATTCCAGGTACCATCACAAAGTAAAAGAACAAGAATTCTTGGCATTGAGACAAGGGGAAATGCCGATTTTGCAATATGAATGGAGATTCCACAACCTTTCACTGTTTGCTCCGCACTACATCCCTACCGAAGAACTTATGATTGAGAAGTTGAGGGATGGGCGTCAACATGAATTGAGGCAAGGGTTGATTGACTTATGGTTTAAATTAGTGAGAGAATTGATTGAGGCGGCATGAGCTTTGGAAGCCTGTATTAGAGATAGTTCACAGGGACATCAGGGAACAAGTAAAAGTAGAGATGGGGATGATTTTACTAGTAGACTGTCGGTTCTGAAGAAAGGGAAGAGGGTGGAATGTTTAAGGCATTACATGAAGAAGTTAGGGTTGCATCCGATGTGGTAGCAGGTACATTACCGATGAATAACTTTAATGTGCTTGTGTTGTTTGATCTGGGTGCCACCCACCCTTTTATTGCTAGGAAAATTGTCACCAAACTGGGGGAAATTAGTGGAAGTAATAGAAAAGGGTTTCGTAATTGGAACTTCGATGGGGAACATGGTTGAAAGAAATATTATGCATGTGGGAGTGGGGGTTAGTCTAGCGGGGTATGAAACATAAGTAGACTCGATTACCTTAGAATTACACGATTTCGGTATAAACATAGGCATGATTAGCCAAGTAAGTACAGGGCCAGATAGACTGCTATACTAGAACTGTTTCGTTCTAAAATATCAAAGGTCTAGTAGTTTGCAGTGAACCCTCGAAGAAAGGACTTGGGTGTGATTTGATGCAACATGGTGAAGTGATCGCTTATACGTTAAAATAGTTAAGGAACCACGTAAGAGAATTACCTGATACACGATCTAGAGTTGGTTGTTGTGGTGTATGCGCTTAGGATCTAGAGGCACTATCAATATGAATCTCTTTAATTTCGTGGACAAAATTTATATTATAAAGGGAGAATGTAAACTCCCAACAAAAAAAAAATGTAAAGCGAGAAATGACTCCACCATCGCTGCCGATTTTTGAACCAGCAGCAACATGGTTCTTCAGTGCCGATTTCTGAATTGGCAGCGTCACAGTTCTTGCCTGCTGATTTCTGAATTGGCAGCGGCACAGTTTTTGCTGCTGATTTTTGAATCGATAGCGTCACTGTAAAACCCAACAAAAATTAGTGTTGGATTGGCCTATCCTAGGGGAGAATTGGAATAGAAACTAGCCTAAGATAACCCAAAAGGGGGATAAGGACAACCTTAGTCCAGTGCCCAAACACCCCAGCACACTTATAGGGGCTATAAATACAAGGGGGAGAGAGAAGGTGACCCTTCCTCTTCCCAAAGATCTATCTACAACAGCTACATGCTTCCATGTCTTCTTCATTCCCAACATAAATTAAACCCAAGCCCTAGTTGTAGCTGTCTCCTTTGGTGTGTGAGAGAGAAGTGACAAAACTTGAAGGAGGAAAGAGCCTAGACCTCCTCCTAGGACTGGCTACAACCATTGTTGCAGCACAACCACTCCTTCTCTAGGAGAAAAACTGAACACGACCAGCCTGCATGCAGTCTTCCTTGAGAGTTGAGTGAGATGTGAGCTAAGTGAAGAAGAGAAAAACCGAAAACAAGGGAGAAGGGAGAACCTAGAGGGCTAGCTGGACAACAGGTGAGAGAAGGAAGAAATTGGACTGAGAGAGAATAACAGACCACCAAACCCCTTCCTAAAACTGTTGTGAACCGTGAGGTATGGACAACAACCCTTCTCCACCATTCTTGTAATTTTAGGATCAAAATGATGAACAAAAACCCCAAATAGATGACCTAGAATCCTTACACTAGCTACTAAGGAAAACTGGACTGAAGAATGCATGTAAAACAGGGGTAAATGGGAGACCAAATCCCAGAACACTTAACAAAGAAAATGGATAATTTAAGTACACAAAGTGAGGTGGAAGACCGGCCATGATTGGGGTTGGACAAAATGCAAATGTTATGAGAAGTAAAGCAAGAATTATGACCTTGTTAGAACCTTAGACCATGCTAAATTGAAACAGAAAACATGCTAGTTCTATTGACTTGATTTCTGATTGTGTGTTTAACAAAATTGTGTGATAATGGGTTAGAATAATGTTATGTACAGGATTGTGTTATCCTTGAACTTTAGAAACATGCTAGAGCTGAAACAAAAATCGTATCATGTGCTGTCTTGATTCTATGGTGTGAGTGATGACATTACATGTTTATGAACTAAGTGAATGATGGTGTACTTGTAGCATGTTATTATGATTATGTGTTGTGTGGATGAATTGCCATATTACAATTGAGAATGTAAAAGTGTGTAGTTGTAGCAGTGTTCGCTGCCGAAATTGCGTTGTCTGCAGCAAAGCAGAGTTCGCTATTGAAATTGCGTTATTTGTCGCGAATCAGAGCTCCCTGCTGAAATTGTGTTGTCTGCACCAAAGCAGTGTTTGCTGCCGAAATTGTGTTGTTTGTAGCAAATCAGTGGTCGCTACTGAAATTGTGTTGTCTGCAGCGAGCCAGTGGTCGCTGCTGAAATTGTGTTGTCTGTAGTGAACCAGTGTTCGCTGTCGAAATTGTGTTCTCTACACCGAAGCAGTGTTTGTTGCCAAAATTGTGTTGTCTGCAGCGAATCAGCGTTCGCTATCGAAATGGAGTTGTCTGTGACAAACGAGTGTTTGCTGCTGAAATTGTGTTGTCTACGGCAAATCAGCGTTTGCTGCCACAATTATGGTGTCGGCAGCGAATTAGCGTTCACTACTGAAATTGTGCAGTCCACAGCGAACTAGCATTCGCTGTCGAAATTGTGCTGTCTGCTGCGAACTAGCTTTCACTGCTAAATTCTGGTCTTTTTAACAAATTAGCTTTCACTGCTGAAGAGTGTTGTCTGCAGCGAAGCAATGTTCGCTACTGAATTTCTATTGTTAGCCACGAACCAGTTTTCGCTAACTAAATTCTGCAGCAGATTTACGTATCCGAAATGGCTTGGTGATTAAAATAATTGCTTTGTGTGATGGTAATATGCGGAACAATGGAACATGAACTTGTGTATGCTTGAGACATGCGTAATGACTAGTTGGGTGTGATTACTGAATACAAATGTACTGATTTTGTGGCCATTGATGTTTTAGGTGGTGCGTTCGAGATCAGACCTTCATCAGGACAAGGACACCCCGCGGGTGGAACAAGTAGGTGATTTCCACCCCCTTCTAGCGTAAGGTTAGTTTGTGAAGTGAATTTATTACGAAGGATCTATTGTTGTGCTACATGGAATGCTAATGTAAATCCTGAGATAATCAAGGCTGGATTAAATTAAAGAAAATAAACTAAACTAAAAAGAAGTGGGGGCAAAACGAATACATTTAAAGAAAATGGGGCCTAAATGCAAATAAGAATAATTATAGAGCATAAATACTACTCTTCTTACCAAAAACAAATATGCAACTATCGTGAAGAAAGAAGAGAGGGAGTTTTGGTATCTATTTTTACAGATCAAGAGAGAAACACCAAACTTCAAGAACCCATCCAATATTAAGGGTTATAGGTAAAAATAAACACTGGTAGGCAAGGGATTAACAAGAAAAATTAAACAAGAAAAGAAGAGGGGAGGGTCGGCTGTCATTAGAAAGAAAAGGAGGGATCGAGACCTTGATTCGTAACGGGTAAGATATTCTAAAACGAGACAGTAACAGTTGAACAGTAACAGTCCAAGTGTTTGTTGATGAGCGATTTTGACTATCTTAGAGGCAGAACTGGGTTCTCCTTGAATCATAGAACTTGTAGCCTCATGTCTTAGCTTTCCAACGACACTAATTTCGCTTGAACGGAGTTCTACAACTCCAGATATAGTTAAAAATATGAGGAGAGGTCAGACAGTAACAGTTCAAAAACGAGACAGTAACAGTTGGACAGTAACAGTCCATGTGTTTGTTGATGAGCGATTTTGACTATCTTAGAGGCAGAACTGGGTTCTCCTTAAATCATAGAACTTGTAGCCTCATGTCTCAGCTTTCCAACGACACTAATTTTGCTTGAATCAGAGTTCTACAACTCCAGATATAGTTAAAAATATAAGGAGAGGTCAGACAGTAACAGTTCAAAAACGAGACAGTAACAGTTGGACAGTAACAGTCCATGTGTTTGTTGATGAGCGATTTTGACTATCTTAGAGGTAGAACTGGGTTCTCCTTAATCATAGAACTTGTAGCCTCATGTCTTAGCTTTCCAACGACACTAATCTTGCTTGAATTGGAGTTCTATAACTCCAAATATAGTTAAAAATTTGAGGAGAGGTCAGACGGTAACAATTCAAAAACAAGACAGTAACAGTTGGACAGTGACAATCCAAATATAAAGAAAGGAATGATAACTGGGGTTGGACAAAGAACGACAATAATAATGGGTGAAATGAGAAAAACATAAAATATTAAGAAATGACTGAAAGAAAGACTTACTGGTTGTTGATATGGTTATTATAAAACATATCCTTGAATGAGAAAAATTTATGAGATAAACCTGTGATTTGCAGGAGGGACCATAGGCGTGGTGCAACAGCAGCAGTAGGGGAGCACGAGTAGAGCTTCTATTATAGGTAGGTGAATCACACCTTTACCTTCTAGGTAAATTCCATGTTTTAATATATATTACTGATGTGAAATGTGAATTACTGAATGTATGTGTACTCAAGGGGAAAGGTTGTGTGTGAATTGCTAAGTGATGAAATTATCACTGACAAATGAAATATGAGAAGTGTGATTTGAGGCGTAAACAAGCATACATTTAGTGTATGTTAGGATCCCGGGTAAGGGGATCACCATGTTTCGGCTAGCATACATTCAGTGTATGTTAGGATCCCGGGTAAGGGGATCATCATGTATTGGCTAGCATACATTCAGTGTAAGGGGATCACCTTGCATTGACTCCTATGGGATGATGATGATGATACCAATGAAAGGGGTATCGGTAGTGGGTTAAACAAAGATAATCATGTTTGATCTTATAAAGTCTGGAATGGAGGTTAATAGTGAAAGAGGAAACGATTATCGATAGTTTGAATAAGGAAGAGATTCTAATGAAAACCAGAAAGGAGAAGTGAACAAAATATGAATGCATGTTACCCTGTTGAAATTGTTTGATATTCATGTTGTTATTTTTTTTATGTGATAGTCACCTTTCAATAATATGTATTTGTTTCAGGAACATCACATGCACGACAAGAGTAGATCCTAGCTTATGTTCCCTTCTTGTAATTTAGGTTATAGGGGGTATACCCTTATATTTTGTAAACATGAAAATGTTTGTATAACTTAATTTGTATAATTAATGTTTAAACTTGATTGAATGAACTTAATCTTTGTAGTTCATGTAACCATTTTTCATGTCTAAGTATTTACTTTTTATTCATCCATAATGATATTTTGTTATATAATGTATATCATGAATATCGTGGGTAATAGGTGTGAGAATATTGTGGAAATTGAAACCCAAGATGATTGGGTCGGAATTAAGTTATGAAATGCGAGTTATTAGAAGTGTAAACAGGTTACATGTCGATAACTTGGGACCTTCCGGTATAGGGGGGACTCCGTCGAAATTTCAGTAAATTTTAATATGAAAACCACGAATATATATATATATATATAAGGGAAGAAAAAAAAAATTTACTCTGTTTTCGGTTGACATGAGAGTGTTGTTTTTATCTCGGAATGGGGGATGTTATAGTTGGTATCAAAGCCCAGGTTGCTATTCCGGGGACAGGAATGATTATATGATTTTTGAAATGTGTCTCAAGATGGTGAGAACAAGGCAAGGAGCCAGGACTAATCCATCCCCAGTTCGGGGAAGTGACCAGAGTTTTCGAAATGAAAGTGATCCAGACTAGGATCCCTTGGCAGACACCTCCTCTCATATACCTGCAACATCAGTGTACTCTGAAGCTGGCAAGTCAGTGAGACTTTGAGATGATTCGTTGTCCCGTCAGGCAGATGTGTCCATGCCCGAGGTATCAGACAGACGGGGGTAGATGGAACCGGTAGCTGGATCAAACCCATTTTCAGATCCTGCTTTTATAGAACATATAGTTAGAGCTGTAGCAGCAGGAATGGTAGCGGGAGCCTCCGGTACAGCCCCTAGATCAGGGGGAGTAGTCACTATAGTGCAATGGGTGAGGGGTATGAGAGAGATGGGTTGTATGACTTACGGTGGTGAAGAGGATGCTGAAGTTGTTGGGCATTGGCTGAGGAAAGTGGAAAGAGTTATAAATCAGATGCAGGTGCTAGAGGAGCTACGAGTGGATTGCGTGACTCAGCTATTGGTTGATAGTGCCCACTCTTGGTGGGAGACCATTAGAGAGAGGAGATCAGGGGAGGTATTGAGATGGAGGGACTTTCGTGAAGAGTTTGAGGAGAGGTACTATTCCTGGGAACATAGGAGGGAGAAAGAACAAGAGTTCTTGGATTTGAGGCAAGGAGATTTGATAGTTCTGGAGTATGAAAGGAGATTTCAGGACTTAGCAGCTTTTGCCTCCACCTACCTTCCCAGAGAGCGCCACAGGGTGGAGAGGTTCCGTGATGGACTGAGGCGGGAACTGAGGATGATATTGATAGCCATGCAGTTTTAGTATGTGCGGGAATTTGTACGGGCTGCTCAGAGTATGGAGAGGGTAATAAAGGATACTCCGAAGCCAGTGGTCGAGCAGAGTCAGGTAATTGGAGTTAAGAGGAGAGATTTTGAGCTTTTAACTAGGAGACCTCCTCTCCCAAAGAAAGAGAAGAGCGGGCAATCATCAAGTCAGTTCCAAAAAAGGGGCGGGAGTTTCATCCCAGGAGGGAGCTTAGGAGGATCTAGATGGGTGAGTGGAAGAGGAGCTTGGGGAGGACAGTCTAGACAGGGAGTCAAAACTGCTGGAGGGTCTACAGAGCAAAAGGGACCAGTATATCCATTTTGTCAGAGGTGTGAGCAACGACACCTTGGAGATTGCTCTGCGATGCCGGGGAGATGTTATATTTGTAGAGGAGAGGGGCATCAATGGAAAGAGTGCTCGCATGTAGGAAGAGGCTGTTACTATTGTGGGGACACGAGTCACAGGAAGAAGGATTGTCCTCGTAGAACTACCGAGGGAGCCCATGGTCAGAGGATTGAGGTTCAAAGCCAACAGCAATCGGTGACAGTCAATCGTCCTATCAGGCCTACCCAGTCAGGGACGAGTAGCCCAGTCTCCTTATAGGATGGCACATATGGAATTGGTTGAACTGAAGGTCCAGCTGTAGGAATTGTTAGATAAAGGCTTCATCCGGCCTAGTAACTCGCCTTGGGGAGCTCCGATATTGTTTGTAAAGAAGAAGGATGGCACCCTTCGTTTGTGCATCGATTATCATCAATTGAATAAAGTGACGGTGAAGAACATGTACCCACTTCCACGAATAGATGACTTGTTTGATCAGTTGAAGGGTGCTAGGGTGTTCTCTAAGATAGATCTGAGATTTGGATACCACCAGTTGAGAATCAAAGAACAAGACATACAAAAGACTGCATTCCAAACCTGTTATGGGCATTACGAGTTTTTAGTGATGCCTTGCGGGTTAACCAATGCTCCGACCATGTTTATGGACTTGATGAATCGGGTGTTTCGGCCTTACCTGGACCAATATGTGGTTGTATTTATTGACGATATCTTGGTGTATTCAAACTCTCACTTGGACCATGAACAACATCTAAGGGTTGTGCTACAGACCTTAAGAGAGAATCAATTATATGCCAAGCTGGATAAGTGTGAGTTTTGGCTTCAGGAAGTGTTATTTTTAGGCCATGTAATATCCGCAGAAGGAATACTTGTGGATCCAAGAAAGGTTGAGGCCGTATTAAAATGGGAAAGGCCTACTAATGTGACTGAAATCCGGAGCTTCTTGGGCCTTGCGGGATATTACTGGAGGTTTATTGAGGGGTTCTCCACCATAGCATCACCTTTAACTAAGCTAACTCGCAAGGAAGTCGAGTTTGTTTGGTCGAAAGAGTGTGATGCGAGCTTTCGAGAACTGAAGGAGAGGCTCACTTCTGCTCCTGTGCTAGCCCTTCCATCAGGGATAGAAGGGTTTGTGGTATATAGTGATGCCTCAAAAAGGGGCCTAGGATGTGTATTGATGCAACACGGGCGTGTGATTGCTTATGCATCGAGACAGCTAAAGTCGCATGAGGTGAATTACCCGGTTCATGACCTAGAACTTGCAGCGGTGGTGTTTGCCTTAAGAGTATGGAGACATTACTTGTATGGGACACAAGTTCAAATCTTTACAGACCATAAAAGTTTGAAGTATTTGATGTCACAGAAGGAGTTGAACATGCGGCAGAGAAGATGGGTAGAGTTAATAAAAGATTACGATTGCATTATGTAGTAGCCGATGCCTTGAGTAGGAAGGGATAAACAGTGATGAATGATATGGAGCTGAAGGAACAGGAAAGTATAGTGGAATTAAAAAAAATAGGCTTGTGGCTAAGTGTAGGGCTCGAGGGGTCACTGTTAGCTCAGTTAAAGATCTGATCTATGTTTCGTGACAAGGTCTTGGTGGCTCAACAAGTAGATGGGAAAGTAAAAGAGATCAAGGGGAGGGTAAACAAGGGTATAGAGAAATCATTTGAAATGCTATCCGATGGGCTAATAGCTATGGGAAGGCGAATTTATTTGCCTGAGGATAAGACTTTGAAAGATGAAGTATTAAGAGAAGCGCATGAATCTCGATTTGCTACTCATCCTGGGAGTACAAAGATGTATAGGGATT
>Ga0307507_10005738_pt1 | contig 20018 bp, 23 predicted proteins | sample 7_EM_MG_FD_207223 | JGI IMG/M metagenome (GOLD analysis project Ga0307507, IMG submission 207223) | Populus trichocarpa ectomycorrhiza microbial communities from riparian zone in the Pacific Northwest, United States - 7_EM | ecosystem: Host-associated > Plants > Roots > Unclassified | place...
TTTGGTGGGTGTTTATATATCCTGTGGCAATGCACGGACCATGTGGTCATGTTTGTGCTAGAGTGGCACCATTTACATGACTACTTCCCACGACCACCCTCACATCAAGAAGGCTGCTCCCTTCGACCGCCCCCAACCACCACCCAAACAACAACGACAACGCGGATACCTTACCAGCCCAACGGACGGCGAGCCACCTGACCAGCCCAACAGACGAACGGCTACAACAGGCAGCGAGCCACCTCACCAGTCCAATGGACAAACAACGATGATGGCCAGCGAGCCACCTCACCAGCCCAACAGACACAACGACCACAGACAGCAAGCCACCTCGCCAGCCCGACGGACGAACAACAACGATGGACGGCGAGCCACCCCACCAGCCCAACAGACGAATGACAACGATGGACGGTGACCAAGCTGGTCAATGGATGTGCCACAATGTCCAGACGGTGACGACGCATGTCGTCGTCACTGTCCGTAAATTTAAGTGAGCACCATGAGTCCCCTCCCTGTCTCCTTTATTCACATGAGAACCAAGGGGCCACATTGCCGTCGGTGACATGGCAGGTCTCCTTTTGCTAACAACATTGCCCACCCCTGGTCTGTGCCCCACGTCGCCGCTGCGAGCCTCTGCTTGCAGGGCGGCAATGGGTCCCTTTATTTAATATACATAGTTAGATCCTTAAGTAGGTAAACTAAAAGACCAGTTTAAACTGCATTATCTGTAGATATGCATACCACTTTTCTTAGCTTTTTGTCACTTTCCGTAGCTTTTCTGGTTTTTCTTGTCCCTGAGCAACGTAAAAAGCAGCCAGCTTTTTCGGATTAGCCACACGGCTTTTTTGACCTGCCGCTTTTGTCCCTTTTTGCCGCTTTTTTCACTTGTGCAAGCGGAAAAAAGCTATTTGTGAAACTACTGATGTTGTCACCCCTACTACACCTTAAAAGTCAATTCTACATAAGTAATTTGATTGTGAACTGGGGACAAACATGGACTCACTTTGGTTCTGTTTCTTTGGCAAAAACCAATGCATGAGAGATGATATGCGCTGAAGCTACTGAGCCCATGCATGCTGATGTCAGAACTGTCACGAGAGTTTGACAGCGGCCATTTCCGAGCTCCGGCATTTTGATGGCATTAGCACTTCAGATCAAACGAAATACAACTCCGCTATACGTCCAAATCTAAGCACCACGCGAATATTAATTCTTAAGTACTAGAATATGTATAGCACAATTTATATCTAGGACTCAATAGAAAATGTCCATGTGAGATAAGGAAACAGATACAATTTGTAAGCAGTAATAAGTAATGCCATAATGGAAGACACTGAAAAGTAGTGTGGTAGTTTGATCGAAACGTAGATCCACCCGACATTCACGGGATGTGATCGTCAGGATGATACAATACATAATTAGTTCCAATCAGCAGACTGTCAAGGGTTGGGGCATCGGATCAATCTAACCAGAAACCCCCTGTCCGGCAGAAACCCTCTCTCCTCGTCGGTTTGAAATCCCCCCTCCTTGACTTGCAACCAGTCCTTTGTGGAAGAACGAAAGTTCAAAGCTAGGGAAACAGAAACCGGTCGTCTACGGAGAATGAGAGGGGAAGAAGGGAATGCGAGTGAAAACGGACAAAGGGATGATAGGGTTATACTTAACGTAGACAGCGTGCGAGAACGTTAAGTATAAACGCCCAAGATGCACAGCCGTAAAAAAGTGCACGCCTTGATGACTATATGCACCATGTTGATTGCTTGTATGCGTCGTAGTTCGTCTTGAGGGTCTTGGGATGAGTAGCTGACGGTTATGCCGAGAGACTTGAGGGGGAGTGAAATGTCGTGCTTAAAGAAACTTAAAATACTTAAAATTCTTGAGTGAGTCGGATTCGAGAAAGGGAGGGGAAAGAAGATACTCCATTCGCGAGGTGGGAGGACACCTTTTATAGTTTACAATAATCACAAGGCATCGCACGTTCTCGTATGCTGCCTGACCAAAAGAAATGAACACTAAAAATAGAAAAATTCGAAAATTCAAAGAATCAAACAAAGAAATTCGCAGTTGACTTCACCCGCGCCCGCTCTTCAACAAATCCTTCAGGTCAGGAATGACTCGGGGTTCGTCCATAAGACTGAGGCATCTATTTCCGTATGTCACTGCCGCCCTCAGTGCGGACACTTCAGTCTTTGGCTGCTCGACCCTACCGTCTGACCTTTCAGAGCCGCTTTGAACAAGGAGGGGTCCGTCGTAGGTAAAAAAAGAAAAGAAAAACACCCAAAAATTATAAAATAACAAAGAATGTACGAATCAGAAGTTTCCATACCCGAATCCTTCGAAAAGTTGTGCGGCATGTTGATTTCTTCAATGATGTCGTTCATGATGTCATTTGCGCCTCTGAACTTGTCTAACGAATTCCTAAAAAATAAAAACTCTGTGAAATATATGAAGTGCGTCATGAGTGGTCCATGATGCACTTCCACAATAGGTAAAAATTTTAAAACGATGCCCCCATCGTTTTGCTCACAAAAACGAAATAAAAAAGAATTAAAAGAAAAACTCAGCGAAGGGGTAGAGCGGCGAGAGCCCAGGCTTCAAGATCTCGAATATTTGAGTGTCCAAGAAGGTTTTCATGCACATAATTGTTTGTGACGCTTGAGGAAGCCGTGTAACGAATGAATTGAATGGTGTTATAATCCTCAGGGTTGAGTTCTGCGATGGTGGGGTGGTAACAATAATGAAGATGGTTTGACGTGAATGCGTATGGGGTGACCGTTGAAACATCGACAAGCGAATGGTTGTCTGGAAGAACGGACACTCCAGCTTTTACGGAGACTGGAAACGAGGGGGTGGAGAGCAAGGGTTGATTGAGGGTCCCTATAATAACTGATGCGTGTGACGAAGAGGAAGAAGTTGCGGCGATATGAAGAGCGTATTCCGCAGGTTCGACAGTTCGGACCGTTTGATGTTCTTTTCGATAATAAAAAATCTTTAAATGGTTAGCAGCTACAGACCCTCGCATTACAGTACCGTCAAGCTCACGCAACTGATAAGTCATATCCCGAAGTTTTCGATGAACAATGTAAGGTCCCGTCCATCGCAATGCGCCCTTATTTCCCATCTGTGAGTCCAGCCACGTCTCATGCAAAAGCACCCAAGTTCCTAGAAGAAAATCTCCAGAGGACAAATGATTCTTGTGCTTACTGTTGAAATCGTCAACCGCTCGTTGGCGAACTTTCTTCTGCTGCTCCATGGCAAGCACCAGCTTCTTATCCTGACGAAGGATTTGTTGCATGCGCAAGGCCAGCAAATCCTCGGTTGATGCGATAGCGTGCCAGTTGAGGGTGTCCCAAGTTCTATCTGCAAAATCAAAGGTGAAGAAGGGACATTGACCATACAAAAGAAAATAGGGAGTATACCCAGTTACTCGAGAGGTCGAGCATCGCATGGCCCATAGTCCCGCATGGATATAAAGTGGCCAGCGGTGTGTTTCTTTACCACAAGCTCGGAGAATCGAATTGACAAGTGTTTGATGTGACCATTCAGCGTGCCCATTTCCTTCAGGATGATATGGTGAAGAAACTATGACGACTATTCCGTACTGTTTAAAAAGAATGTCAACAGCACCTTTAAATTCTGAACCACCGTCAACAAGACAAAAGAGGACACATCCAAAACGTGAATATACTTCCTCATAAAGAAATTTTGCCCAAGTTTCCAAGTTCGGTTTACGAGCTGCTCGCGCTTCAACCCAAGATATCGCAGGGTCAGTTTCTTGAAGTAAATACTTCATTCCCCCCATGCCATCCGGCATATGAATGGTGTCCAAGTCGAAGCACCATAAAATACCAGAATTCCAGGTTGGACTGAAAGCGACTACGGGACGTGACTTGGACCAAAGTTGACATATGTTGCACAGGATGAAATAGGCTATCTGATCAAACATATTGGGCCAATAATAACGTTCAGAAAGCGTCCTGTAAGTGGCGTCACGTCCTCGGTGTCCAACTGTGTTGTGGGCTTCTGCTACTAGAGTTAAACGGCGGTCAATGTCAATCACGACGAGCCGAGGTAACTTCCCGTTGGCCTCAATTTTCCAGAGTCGATCTTCATTGTGAAGAAAAAAGCCCTTCATCTTACGAATAAAGGATTTTCGTTTAATCGGATCTTGACAATGTTCTGGCAAAGTGTCAGTTTTTAGGTACTTAATGATCTCTTCCCACATCTTGGAAGAGTCCTCGTCCTTCACTCCGTATGCATGAGTTGCGCATGTAACATTTGACAGAGGGTCCACGTCCTCATAGTTAATCCTATTATCTGTTCGTAGGGAAGGTTCCGGAATTCCTGGGAGAACAGATTGATCAATCACTGTTGGTCTATGCGCACCTTGTTTCAACGAAGACATAAAAGCTCGAGGATATCTTTGGATTTCCAAAGTGAATACCTCCCCCCCTAGCTCACATTCAACCAGTTCTGCTACATTTACTCATCAATGTTCAAATTCTCGACCTGTATAAGAAAAGTTATCTGTAATTGAAAGAAGGGACTGCTTAACGAGAGATCCTTTGCTCGAGTCTTTCGTTGCAAAGTCAAAATTCGTCTCTTTCAGTCTTCGAAGTTCTGCTGCTAAAGCGGCCGTAGGGTTTTCGGCACTAAAAATAGAAAGGTCTTCAGCAATGGCAGTAGTATGAAACGAAGCAAATGGAGTCTGGGGAGAACGGCGCATGATCAATAAAAGGTCTTTGAAAAAGTCGTTGTCAAGACGCGTTGAGCTATAGGCATTCAAGGATTCTGCAGACAAAAAATTCGTCAATGAAGAAACGGAGCAAAATTCAATCGATGCAGAGCCCATAAATTTATCCAAGTATTCTTCTGCATCTTCTTCGTCAGAATCCTTGGGAGTACGCTTTCGCCGAGATAGCCCATCTACGCCTGCATGCTTGTCCGCGGGTACATGAGTCATTACATAGTCGAATAATGCAATGTAAGAGATCCATTGCGTCATTGGTGCATTTGGAAGGTCGGGTTGCTTCACCATTTCGATCAGAAACTTCGTGTCTACATCAATTCGAAAGTGGATGCCCCAAATGCGATGTCAAAGGTCCTTAATAGCACGAAAAACTCCATAAAGTTCCAATTTCACTTGAGAATATCTGGATTCAGTATCGTTAAATGTGCATGAACCGAAAATCACTGGGTGTTTTTCTTTTTCAACCATTTGAAACAATATCCATCCTGTACCATTTTGACATGAGTCGATGCCTACGATGACCAGTCCGTGATCAGAAGTGCGAGGCAAGGGGTCTTGACGTGTCATTCTTTTTGCTGCTTCGTAGTCAAGTTTCACTAAAACCAGGGCCGTGGAAATGAGACGCTTGAGCTCGTTCTGCGCGGCTTCTGCTTCTGGTGAAAAATAGAACTCTCGTTGAACAGCTAGACATGTAAGTTGTGTCAGCGGTTTGGCTATGAGAGAAAATCCTCGTATCCATTTTCGTCCTACTCCTGCCATCCCAAGAAATGATCGCACATCTGTGACATTTGTTAAAGGTCCCCAGTTTAAATTTTTCGTTACCAATCCATGTTCAAGATGCCACCCCTCCTTCGATACAATGGTTCCAACTATATGAAGGCGTGGTGTTGCCAAAACGAACTTTTTCCCAGAAGCAGTAATCCCCGCTTCTATAAAACGTGCGAGGAAGCGATCCAGGATAGTTGCGTATTCAAAAACGAAGCGTCGGATACCGGGCGCTACCTCTTCATCATTATAAGTCGAAGTCGGACCTTTTAATCCTACGTCATCTACAAAGACACCCCCGTTCTTGGGAATTTCCTCCTGTAAAGTATGAGTAGTACAATGTTGGAATTCAGGAAGGGAGTTGGTAGCTCCTTGTGGAAGAACGCATGAGTGATGAGGACCTATCAATGAGCTAAAAGTCGTGAGGGGCCTCGAGGCGACGCTAAGCCTCCATCCGTCATAACCTGAAAACAAATCCGCAAGGCCATATATCACATGCCCAACAAAGCTTTCTGCAAAGTCATCAGTCCTCGGAGGTAGACCAGCATCATGCACCATTACTCTATTAAGCTCTTGAACGTCAGCCACGAGGCGGATTCCTCCTTTCGGTTTACTGACAGCAAAGATTCGAGATCGATAAGAAGCTGTCGAGTATTCGTATTTTCTGGCAGCTTTCTGATCCAACAACATTTGGCGAACCGTGTCTTCTATAGCTTTCGGGACACGAATGGGCGCTTGTACCCATGGAACATGTTCGATCACCGGGATCTCATAGTCTGGAAAGTATTTTTCAGAAAAAGTACCATGCTCAGAATCTTCAAATGCCAAAGCGAGCTCTCGCGTCTGTAATATATAGACCAACAGATCAATTTCACGGGGTTGCAGAAAACCTTGAGGAACAGAAGTAAGAATTTTTGCAAGTCGGTCATGCATCAAGCACTTCATAGGTAAAAATTTTGCAAGTTGAGGCGGTTCTAAGGGAAGAAAGGGTAGCGTAGGGATTTCTACAGGAAGAAAAACTTGCCTGGCAGGATCAGGCATATAAGTAGGGACAGGCCGAACTTTCTTGTCTACTGTCTTGTACTTGGTCCTCGTTTGAAGAGGGTTCGATTCATAGGTGAGTGCACGACAAGTCCAAGGCGTAGAAAGAGGACGAGAAATTCGAGGGGAACAGTGTGCAATATTCTGTAAAATCAAATCATAAGTTCCAGGTGGTTCTAGTTCAGAAATAAAAGTTGGAGAGTCAAAGCTGTAAGTTCCCATTAATGAATGAAGTGTCCGCCCAAGGGTAGGAATGGACACGTCCTGGCTGAGTCCAGGCTTGGGGTATGCGTCCGCCTCTATTTTCCCGAATCCTCATCCACTAATTCCTCGATCCTTGGCTGCTTTTCCATGTTGAGCATGGACGTATTACGGGGAGTGTTAGGCGTGCAGAGAGGAATCAAAATAGAAGCACTTTGACAGCAGTCCAACTTGTCGCCGTCGCCGTCTTGCCAAATTCGCATGTTCATTGACCCTTGACGCATGTATTGAATCGATGCTGAGTACCACTGTAGCCACGGCTGGCCAAGGATAATCTCTTGTTTTCCGGTACCTTCTCTACTTACAAAGACGTGATGGTTGAAACATCGCCCAGAAATCTTGATTTCTGCGTCTCGCACACAACCGCCTAGAGGAACTGGTCTTCCGTTTATGCCCTTGAGAGACCAACGTGTCCCATCGAGATCAATCGCCATAGCGGTTCTGTTATAAAACTCCTGGGACATCAAATTTAGTTCGGATCCAGTATCAACCATGAAGATGACGTCCAAGCCTGCAAATTTCCCCCTGAATCTCCCTGTAATCATCGCGAAAAGGGGTTGAGGTGTTAAATGAATCTTGACCGCTGATGCGTATCTTATCATGATGTCCTCCTTGCTTTCCGTTGCTTTGTCAAACTCCAAGCCTATGTGCGATTCTACATAACCTGAACTTGTAGAAGAGTCAGCAATGGGAAGCGATTGATAAAATTCCTCATCGTCTGATTCATAACCCCCCATCAATTCTGAAGTTATCTCTTCTCCCCATTCCGCCTCCTCGAGAATTTCTACAACATTTGCTACCACCGGCTTGGTATTGTATTCGCGTCAAGTCTTGGTCAAGTTGCTGACAGACTTCTGCAAAAATGCAGAAAGTGCAAGCAACTCCCCAAGTTCGAGGTGCACTATCATTTTGTTGACCTTTTCTCGAACGATTTTGTCTAAGTCAAACATTTCCTGTATATCAGACGTAAAATGATACGAAGGGTTTGGTTTAGCTTTGGGGTTCGTATCCTTCATCTCTACATCTTTAATTTTTGATGGCACCACCCGATGATTCTTAAAAGCGTCTTCTGTATTCACCTTGGGCGGTCGTAGATTAAAAGCTTGAGGGGTAGACTGAACTGGCGCTATCAGCAGTCTTGGATTACTCAGAGGGGGTCCTAAATTGCTAAGGGTTGGAGTAGGAGGACGAGTTAGGTGTTCCTGAGGTTTAGTAAAGGACTTAGCTTCCGTATCATTCTTTTCAGGATGTTTAATTGGATCGAATCGAGCTTCTTTGTCTTTTTGTGAACGTGTGACCACTAAAACTGAAGAGGGCGGTGCCCGCCAAGCTGGAACAACCGACGAAGGTGATGCGTTAAAGACTTCTGAAGACAAAACTTCCTGTCCGTCAAATAAAAGACTGGCATAATTGGCCATATGGGGAGGTAGGTCTCTTGTAACCTCCTGGCCTTTACCTTTTAAATGACTGGATGAGGTGTGTTGCTCTCGAAGAATCTTTGCGACGCCTCCTTCACTTCCGAATGCTCAAGGAAGCTCAGAACTGTCTGGTCGTGCTAACCTACCCAAAGGTATGTAAGCGACTAATCCTTCATTGAGACACACCTTGACTTCAGGGCAAAACTGTAATCCTAGCCGATGGGCCGTCGAATCACAAAAGAAACATCTTGGATCCCTAACAGACTGTGAAGGGGTATGATTGTGAGAAGTGGAAGCTGCTTTTACTGATCGCAAAAGCTCAGCGTGTTCTAATCTTAATTCTTCCATTTGCCACGTGAGCTTATCAACCGGACTAATCCCTGCTGGCTCCACAATAGGAACCACAGGCACGATTTTCTCAAAAGCGACCTTCTTCGCAGGTTTCTTCTTCTTCACAATTGGGGTTTTATCGATGTCGTCGTCGGATTCACTAGAACTAGCTTCAGAATCTGAGTCTAAGTCTAAACTCACCGGCCCAATCTTTGCATCCAAATCTTCTTCATCAAATTCCGCTCTAAGCCACCCTAGTAACGACGTTATGGATGGAGGCGACAAAGTCTTAAGGTTTGCTGCTGGGATTCTCTTTTTAATCTTCATGTGCAGCGCTGCCGGAATGCCTCTATAAAAACAAAGAAAAGTTTCCGTCTCCAGCATGCACGAGGGAGCTAGACCTGATGAAAGCGCTGTAAACTCTCTATAATATTTGTCAATGTCTCTTTGAGAAAGAGTAATCCCTGATTTGCCGTGCTTAAAACACCATTGACAGAGACGATCAGGGGAGTTAACAGGAATTGAGTCATTAGATCCGTAAAGGTCAACGAGAAATGTTCTTGCAGCCACCCAATCGTCACCAGCCCAGACAATAGAACCTTCTATGACCACTCACACTTTCATATGGCAATAACGAAGAACATAACCAGGGAGTTGCGAATGAGGTACCCGTGCACTATCAGCATGCTGCTCAAGCGAATCCAGGAAATCCTCTATGCGCTTCCCTTTGAAATTAGGGGCAGCAGGCGTTCCCGGAGTGGGCATCGGGACTCCAATGGTAGTTACTACACTAGACTCCGAAGAAGACGATGAAAGCGGCGCTTCGGCCATCGAAGTCAAAGGCATAGAAACAGGTGCGAAAATGAGGAACAAAGAAATAAAATGGACAGAAGGTAAGACTTAGCGCAAAAGTGTTCGTTTTGTACGTTCTCTCAAATTGAGAAATGCCTAAAGGGTAAGCGGATAGTCGACTTTACTCAAGGGAAGGATGCATTCGTGTTTAAAGCGATCAAGTAGAGTATATGCGTCTGAAAGTCAAGTATTCAGTGCAAAAATTCAGTGCAAAAAGAGGGGGAATTAACGAACCAAATGCGAATCGGGAGATTGATTGAATATATGCGCCTGAAAACCGAATTTTCAGCGCAATTACGATGGTAACTATGTACCAAACAAGTATCTTTTGATATTTGGCAAGGGGGTAGAACGGAATACCAGTCCCCTGTCTCGGTCACCACTGTGGAAGAACGAAAGTTCAAAGCTAGGGAAACAGAAACCGGTCGTCTATGGAGAATGAGAGGGGAAGAAGGGAATGCGAGTGAAAACGGACAAAGGGATGATAGGGTTATACTTAACGTAGACAGCGTGCAAGAACACTAAGTATAGACGCCCAAGATGCACAGCCGTAAAAAAGTGCACGCCTTGATGACTATATGCGCTGTGTTGATCGCTTGTATGTGTCGTAGTTCATCTTGAGGGTCTTGGGATGAGTAGCTGACGGTTATGCTGAGAGACTTGAGGGGGAGTGAAATGTCATGCTTAAAGAAACTTGAAATACTTAAAATTCTTGAGTGAGTCGGATTCAAGAAAGGGAGGGGAAAGAAGATACTCCATTCGTGAGGTGGGAGGACACCTTTTATAGTTTACAATAATCACAAGGCATCGCACGTTCTCGTATGCTGCCTGACCAAAAGAAATAAACACTAAAAATAGAAAAATTCGAAAATTCAAAGAATCAAACAAAGAAATTCGCAGTTGACTTCACCTGCACCCGCTCTTCAACAAATCCTTCAGGTCAGGAATGACTTGGGGTTCGTCCATAAGACTGAGGCATCTATTTCCGTATGTCACTGCTGCCCTCAGTGCGGACACTTCAGTCTTTGGCCACTCAACCCTACCATCTGACCTTTCAGAGCCGCTTTGAACAAGGAGGGGTCCGTTGTAGGTAAAAAAAGAAAAGAAAAACACCCAAAAATTATAAAATAACAAAGAATGTACGAATCAGAAGTTTCCATACCCGAATCCTTCAAAAAGTTGTGCGGCATGTTGATTTCTTCAATGATGTCGTTTGTGATGTCATTTGCGCCTCTGAACTTGTCTAACGAATTCCTAAAAAATAAAAACTCTGTGAAGTATATGAAGTGCGTCATGAGTGGTCCATGATGCACTTCCACACCTTAGGTGGTGATTGTTTATCATTTGTTGTGGTATTGTTGTTGTGGCAAACATATGGCGGAGTGTGAAAAGGATACTTACCTGTAGATGATCAGCAGAGCTCGAAAGTTAACAGCTGGTCATGAGCCTACCTAGGCTCGTGACCAGCCATTTCACACTCCGCTACACTTTGTGTGAAACGGCTGGTAACAACAAACCACATTTGACCGAGCCACGCTCTGTCACGTCCAACTTAGTGAAATTTCATGCTTCGCCGCTACCAACTACAAATCAAACTCACTTTCATCTCCTTCACCCTCTTCCTCCTCTTTGCTTGGTGCCTCGAGATCACCATCAACATCAACATGGAATATTTCATCCATGTCAAAGGCTACATCTTCCTCTGTCAGCCTTGGTAGGGTGGGCTCCTCAAACCCATGTTCAAGCTCATCCATCAGCTCAACCAACTCTCCCTCCTGCTCCTCTTCCTCCCCCAGCTCCTCTTCCTCGTTGTTCGGATCTTGATTTGCACAGATGCAGCAGGAATGGTAAGTGATGGTGGGATATTACACTAGATGGGTAACTTACCTCGTAATCAGGGATGCAACATACCTGACATTGATGTTGTTGTCCAGTGGAAACTGCCTTCATCAGTCTTGTCCTTTGTACAATGAGAGGGAAGGGCTGCTCGAGGAAAGGGGTGCACAGGACTTGCAGTGCTACTGGTTGAGAAGTCAGCATATGAGGTTGACCTCACCTGACTTGACACTGAAACTATGAAGCAAATAAAACCTAATGCACACAAGTCAGCATCAAAATCAAAACATGCCAGGGGGAAAATGACATACCTAAAAGCTGGTACTAAGACATATGCAGAGAATCATGGGGCTGGAAGAGGCTCATATGGTGGTGTTCATGACAAACTTGCGCTGAAAGAGAGTGTCCCCCTCTATTGAGATCTCCCCGATGAGGGGTTGTACAGCCTGGTCCAAACAGGAACATGTCAGAGACTTGTCTTGACAGAGGTTTTCGGCAATGGTGTACCATGTAAGTGCTACTAGTCCTGTAATCACACTTCACCTGATGGTAGGTTGGACATAGGTCCAACAGTGCCATGTTGTGATATATGCGACCCAAGCCTACTCGACTGCACTCATCCAGCGGAACCTGAAAAGAAGGGGTGGGTCACCATGATCAAATGGGGAGTCCCAAACTCAGTAGTCCAAAACGCCTTGCACAAATGGCATACCTCAATTCATGCACATGACTTTCCACACTTGCTCTTTGGTCCATCAGCAATTTTGAAGGATGACACGCTTGATCTTTTATCATCAGTGGGTCCCATTGCATCGGTTGCAGTGCTCGAGCGAGTGCTAGCAGGCAACTGGAGCTGGATTTCAATGTATGGCTCAGAACTCTGGACAGAGTTTCAGACACTAGACATACTGCCAATGCAGCCAAAACCCCGGCAGACAAAAGTGGCCAAGTGAGTGCAAGAAACAGATGAGGGGGCTGCAGATAACACTCAAGCTGTCTCATCAAGGAAATGTGCAAGAAAAGAGACAACATTGACATCTTCCCACATGCACAGCCTCACTCAAATGCCCAACTGCCTATCCAGCACTGCTTTGAGTGTGCCTCCCAATTCTTATCCTGCTACCCCACTTCATTCACAGTCTATACCCATCATGTCGTCAAATCATCCACCAGTGCCACCATCAAATTGACTTAGTTTAAACCTACCACAACTCCCTCTCAGCCCTTCACAATCAACACCTTTCAATCATGCTCACTCTTACTACCAGCAGCACACCCCACCAGTTCATAATCCATATGTACATCTTCTATACTATTCATCTCCTTCCTTGCACCAAGGCTACCCCCACCTCCCCCCACAATACACTCCAACACAGTCCCAATCTGCATTTGTAGGAGGCCCAAGTTCTCTGGAGTTCAGAAATTACATACCTGTCAAACCCTCCCCCTCTCAGATACCTAGTAGCACCTTACCATCATCTACCCCCCTGCCCCGAACCCCAGCGCTTAAGTCTCACTTGATTTCGAAAAAAAAAAAAAAGAATTTAGCCTATCTAATCTTAATCTACAGCTTTCGAAATGTCGAAAAAGTCGATCATGAGATGAACGGTTTTTGACGTGTTGAGGTCAAATTTTTCTAAGGCAGCCTCACACTAGGGGGAACCCTTGGAATTGCATCTGTTCTGCCCAGTCCTTACGCAGTACCCTTGCCTTTCACACTCTGCCTCCTATTTTTGGTAGTAATTGGCATTGTTGTGGTAGATGTTGGTGCTATTTGCCAGTAGTACAAAAAGGGAAGGGTCCATGTAAGGAACTGGTTGCGAGTCTAGAGCCCACCCCCCTCCATGCACTTTCAGATGTTGTTTGGCTATGTTTTAGAAACCTATGTCAGAGATTGTTGAGTACCTGCTGAGTACCTGCCGTGTGCCCACTAGTAAGTGTGTGCATTGCCTTGCATCCCCTTATCCTTCACCACCATTGGTATGTCCTCAACACTCAATGTCCATCCTTCCAATCAATGAGTGCATGACTGGTCAGGGTGTCCAGGATATGATTCATGTCCATGATGTGAGTTGTTTCTTCTGTTCTTCTATTGTGTTACTTCCTTACTCTTTAATAGGCTTCACATTGCCAGCATGCTGGACCCATTGAGCCAGTCTTTCCCAGTCCACTCTGAGTACTTAGAATGTATGTAGGACCATATGCACTTCAGAGAAGCTTTAAAGAGATGGAATTGAGCATGTACTATTGCACAGAGGTTTTACAACAGCCAGATGGTGTTTGGAATTGGGTACATCAATGTAATCTATCTTAATTTCTTTTCTGACCCTTTGGATGATCTGTCCTGTTTATTAGAATGAGTACGCTATACAAGTTAACAAAGAAATTGGTTATGACTGGACAACTGGCAAAGAAGCAGTCAGTGCCTTATCCGAAAATTTGTCTCTTTTTCATTTATTCTCCATCTAGCATATGGTAAATAGGTTCGAAAACGATACCTCATACATTGGCACAGCTTGGCTTTGGCTTGGCTGCTCTGTTTGGCACAAGGTCAGGGTCTCCAAGTCCAACATCACTGCACATTACCCATCTAGGACACAGGACCACCATATCCTTGCCATATTGCCTGACAATCAGTATGTATGTGATTGTTGCATGGGTATGAATATCAGCATTCCCTGCCACCACTACTTTCAAGCTCTCAGCATATTGTGACAAACCTCCACTTTATCATCAGAGTTGTTCGAGCACAGTAAATACCCCATTTTCTGAAGACTTGCATGCCCACTGACACTTTGCAGTTGGTACCCAGACTGCAACCTGAATGTATTGACTATTCCTCTGACAGCTGTAAATGAAAATACCACAATGCGTGATGATTTCTCCTGTACTGTGACAGCCAAAACATCTTCACACACACGTCTTATCACAACTGCTCCTTCTAAACCCTTCCAATTGCAACCCAAGGCATCAACTACCCAAATGATTGGAGCCCAGACAGTATTTCATGAAGCTCAGGCAGCAATTCACAGAAAGTCAGGGATTTGGAAACTCTGGAGTGTCCATCTGTCTGTCCAGCCCTCCCTTCACCTGTCCGTCCAAGATCTGAATGGCAGACCAGGGGTTGGGTGGTTGGTTTGGCCATCAGGCTGCCATTTTTTTTTTTGACCTACCCATTTTCTGGCCTAAAAACAGCTTGGAAACACCCCACAAGCCACTAAGCCATTGTATTAGAAGTATACAAGTTTTGTGCTGCAAAACAGACAAAGGATTGAGCAAGGATTGAGACTTGAGCATATGTATTTGTTGCTGTATGTAGATAAGATTGAGATAATATTATGATAATGATTAGATGGTGGTCATGCTCTAAGTTCAACAGACAGTGGCAGATGCATGGCAGGCCTTCAAGCTTTCAAGTTTCAATCTCAGCAACAGCATTGAATGTCTTTCACTTGCAGGCACAGGGAAACTGGGTTTGCAAGGGTGTGGAGGGAAAATAACAAGGCAGTGACATAATATTTCCTAATTTAGACATGTGCCTGATTACATTGGCTGGTTGGTTCAACCACAGTCTACTAGTACTAAAAAAAAATTGGAACCCCAGGTGCAATTTTTGAATTTTCCTAACCCCTTCCATCTGTCCATTCATCCATCTGTGTTTTTGCTTTTTCATGAACTTTTGATAAGTACCTAGTCAACCAAACATTTATATGGATGACTTAGAACCGTTCTTGGACTGGAACCATGTGGCACCCCAACTAGGACCCAGAAAATTTTGGGTGACTCGTTGACCTTCGAAACAATTCCTCTGGTCTATTTACCACTACTATACTTCATATTAGATCTGCAAACAATTACAAAAAGCCCAGATCATGTCTGGGTTGGGAGGAAAGGCCAAAATCCAGACCACTTTATTGCAAAAAAGCAAAACAATAGCAGTTTGACAAAATCAATCAGCTGCAATAGACTTTGACAATGATGTTCAGGAGATAGGAGATTCTGAAAAAGGGAGGTCATACCTCAAAGAAAAACTGCTCCTCATGCTGGATGGCATGCTGCTTACTCTGGACACACTCTCCACAACACTCTTTCAAGTAGCAGCCATGCAGGGATTGAGATGTCAGGCAATCAATGTGGTCCATGCAGTTGCTTTCCTACTGAAGGAGGTCAAAAATGAAACTATAGAAGAGGCCATCAGAGACATAGAAAATGTGCAATTTAACAAGGTGACTGTTAAGATCCATCCTATTCTCTATAATGAAGATGAGGTCGAGGTCGAGGATAGATGTGATACCACCGGTATGAATGTAGTCTGGATGATTTTGATAAGAATGTTTGTTATAGGCGGTGTGGGTCAGGCAGCATAGGCTAGGCACTGAGGGTTGACTTAGCATAAAGCGGTGAAGGTCAACTTAAGTGGTGGCAGAGGCAACTTGTGTAGGGTGGCAAAGGTTAACCTACATAGGCAGCAGAGGCGTCTATCATAGGGCGGCAAAGGCTATTAGCATAGGTGGCAAAGGCTACTAGCATAGGTGGCAAAGGCTACTAGTGTAGGCGGTGAAGGTTGACTTAGGTGAGCAGTGTAGGTGAGGTGTAAGGATACGTGCAAGGGGTTAGATACTAAGTTCAATGTTAGCAATAGGGTAATTGCTGGAGAACTTAGCGGGAGTCAATTTGGCAAGGGCATTGAAGTCAAGATGAGTTAGTAAATGACATGAGAGGAGAGTGAGATGAGAGAGACGAGAGAATAAGATAGAAGCAACTTTAATATCAAGGATAAGGAATCATGGTACATGTGAGGCGTATTTATACAGTTCATAAAAAATAAAGTCTGTAAAAGGAAAACAGAGAAGGTAACAATGGTACAGGATAAGAGAATAAGAGAATACAAGGTTGGAGAACAGAGTACAATAGAGATAGAGATGAGGGTTAGGGAGTCAGACTCAGAGTTGAGTATTATTGTGAGGAGGCAATGTCAGGGCAAGGGGAAGGAGTCTTGGCAAGCTGAGGAACAAGGAGTGCTTTTGTATTTCTTGGAGTTATTGTGTTTGGTGTTTGGAATACTTGAGGACAAGGGCAGCGAAGGGTTATCTGTGTCAGCGAAGGGTTGTTTGTGTAGGTTAGGAGTGAAAGTCATAGGTCACAGGGATGGTTCGTGACAGTGATGAACAATCTGAGGGAGTTCATGGGGGGCTTGAAGGAGAAGCTGGTGGAGGAAATGGAGGGAAAGATGGCAGCCTTGGAGGAGAAGATGAACAAGCTGATGGAGGTAGTTGAGAAAGCAGCACAACAGGCTGGAAGTATTGGCAATGCTTCTTACAGAGATGCCTTAACCAGGGTGACTCTGGGAGCTCCTCTGGATGCCAACCCTTGTTTGGCAGCAAAAGAAAGCATCAGGCAGCGCCAATCACTAATTGATCTGCCAAGGAGGTTGAGCCTTCAGGACTGTGCTAACTCTGTTCTAGTAAGCAGGTTCTCCAAGGCCATGGGGTGGGCGACTGCACAAAAACACAAGATTAGGTTGGTGCTAAAGATCAAAAATGGCAGAGTGTTGGTCAAGATGGTCACAGACAAGGGAGCAACATGGTTGGCCTCCAAACCCAATGCAGTGGCCTTCCTGCATGAGCTTGGGGAGTCAGAGGCCTTGTTTAAAACAAGTTTCTACAATGTCATTACCTTCTACATGCCATTAAGCCTCAATCCCAGCAGCAAGAAGGAAGAAAGGAAATAGAAGAGACCAACAACATTCCTGAAGGCAGTCTAACAAAGGTAAGGTGGATCAAGCCTCCGATGCACAGGCGACCAGATCAGCACTTTGCACACATCATCACCACCTTTTCAGATGTGGACTCAGCCAATTGGGTGATAGTGAATGGCCTAACAATATGCAACAATAGAGTATCAGTTGAGAAGTGCAAGAAGGAGCCTGTCAGATGCCTCAAATGTCAAGGCTGGGACCATATAGCCATGCAGTGCATCGTCAATAAGGAGGTCAACATATGTGGCACCTGTGGTGCCAGGAACCATTGGACCAGTAAGTGCACACAGCAAGGTGTGGCTTACTGCATGTTGTGCAAGGCACACGATCACTCCAGCTGGGATCGCAGCTGTCCAATTTTCCTTTGGAAGATTGAAGAGCTCAACATGAGGGACCTGGCAAATGACCTCCCATTCTTCCCAGCAAAGGAGTCTTGGACCTGGTCACCATCCTATCCTTCACAGGGACATTGGGCGCCATCAGCTGAGATCCAGATCAAGCCTGCCCAGGTAGGTTCACAAAGGGACAGGCACAGACAGACACAATTGAACTTCTCACCCATCGCCCCGTGGAAGACTGTACACCAGAGAGTCATGGACTAGGGACTGTCACAGATTGCTTAAGCCCAGGTAAACCCATAATCCATCTGTATTTGGATCCAATTGATGGATTCTGGTAACTACCCAGACTATCCGCAGGTATCCATGGGTAAAATAGATATTTTTAGAAAATTTTGAGTTATTTTGAGTGTACATGCCCTGGATAGATAAGAGTGTGTTATCTGTGTCCCCAACTCCCTTCTGCCTCTTGTCTCAGCAGTCCAGCATGCCATCGCAATGACTTCCTGTCCCTGGTGCTCATGGAAGGGGTCCAAAGCACAACATGGCCAGCTGTCACCCAAGCCCTTCACCAGAAATATTCGCTTTCCCATCTGACGATGATGCCAACAGCTCAGATAAGGATATTTCTGCTCCTCCTGTAGTGGTGTCACCAATAAAGTGTTGCCAATGTGCTATGGCACCTGGAATCAACAAACAGAGTGACTTGGAGGTCTGGGAGTTGTCAGATGAGGACATAATTTGTGAGTCATTGGCATTTAAACTTTGAAAGAAATTGTAAATTTTCTCTTGTAGCTGCTGCCAAGACAACATGGCATTCTGATGCATATGACCATTATTCAGTCTCCCTCCAGCACAATTTTGGATCCAAGGGGGAGCCACTCTCTCTCTCTTATGTATTTAGATGCCAGTTATGCCCTGATAAGCATCCTGCAGTTCTTCGGTCATGTTCAAAGACTGCAGAAGGTACTAGTAACTTGTTAAAGGGGATGAACACATGTCTTGAGGCACAGGGGATCTCCAAGAGGCTACCAAAGCATGACCCTCCTATACCATACTCTGCAGCTGGTCATCAAGCTCTACTTGCACAGCACTGTGCTACCAGTGCACGTCTGTTTAACATGGTTTCTGATCCCTATTATCTGAAGGAGGTCCAAATGCTTCACCCTGGAACTACATCTCCCAGTCCTAATACCATCAGCTGTGATCTCAATCAAATTTATCTTGACATGTCAATTTATGTCAAAAATTACTTTAACTAATAAATTAAGATTGCTAATGAAAGAACAGTCATTAAACAGTGCTATTCACCTTGTACTTGATGGTTGGACCTCTCCAATTGTCTCATCATATCTTGGGCTTGTTGTGGTTTGGTATCAGGATGGTTTGATTCATCAGGCAATACTGGAATTTATATGGTATGTGTAAATTACTTTCTTAGCATGTTAGTTTTAAACTGACTGACTTTTTAGCCTCAAACAAAGACATGATGGAAAGTATTTAGCTCAGGTTGTTGCTGATTGTTTGGAACATTTTGGTCTTACTAAACTGGTGTGTATCCCTTTGATCTCTATTTATCCAACTTCTGATCTTTGGTCAAGCTTTTTTCGAGGTCTTTACCTTGCCTGGGTTAATCCATATGGATTCCATATGGAATCCATGGAATCACTGTTGGCTGAGGCCTCAGCCAATTTATTGTTCCATGGACATCATGGATTCCATGTGGAATGATCATGGAATGGTCATGGAATGGTTAATTCCATATGGAATCGAACTCTATTCCACATGGATTCCACTGGATTCCATATGGAATTTGGGCATATCCACCTTGGATTCCATGGAACAAGTCCATCTGGATTCCATGGAACAAGTTCATATGGATTCTGCTGAAATTCCATATGGAAAATACCATGATATTTGTTGTCAAAAATAGTGTCAAGTATGAGAATTGAACACTCAACTCCATGACACATCATGTGCGTGAATGAGAGAACACTCTAACAGCTGCACCAAGCGACCATTAAAAGACAAGAAAATGACCTCGATATATTCTGTGTACCATGGCCACTGCCCAAATCGAGCATTGGCAAACACCGATGCTTGATTTGGGTGTCAACAAACAACAACCTCCTTCTTCCTCAACCACCACGACCACCCACGACGCCCACCCATGATGCCCACCCATTGTCGCCACACCACCACCCACCACCAACAACCACCTGGACACACCGGTACACCATCCAAATGATGCAGGAACGCCATGTCAGCAGCCATGACCAATGACAACGATGACTCACCACAACCACAACCACAACAGATGACAACCATGCCACAACAATGGCAGGACAACACCACGTGACGAGACAATGATGCGACCACGACAACACACCACCCACAAATGGCACCAATGGTGACGAGTGCCCAACACCACTGTGAAGTGTTCACTCTGAACTTCTCACATAGCTGAAGCCAAGAGGGAAGGAGGAGGCAAGAATGGGTGGTCAATCTAGGATCAACACCCAAAAGTGAGAAATGAGCAGTTCCAAGATACTCAGCTGGCCCAAGATGATTATGCATACTGTAGGAAGTACAGATATACAAAGCACTACATGTAGTGCAAGAGGAAAGCAATGCTGCTGACAAGATGGTAGTTCAAGACAAAAGATCAA
>Ga0307507_10005739_pt1 | contig 20014 bp, 21 predicted proteins | sample 7_EM_MG_FD_207223 | JGI IMG/M metagenome (GOLD analysis project Ga0307507, IMG submission 207223) | Populus trichocarpa ectomycorrhiza microbial communities from riparian zone in the Pacific Northwest, United States - 7_EM | ecosystem: Host-associated > Plants > Roots > Unclassified | place...
GGGGCGAAAAACACACCAAAAAACCTTCCTTCCAAGACAAATAAAAAAGAAAAACACCCCCGACCTAACTAGGAGAGGCAACTCAGACGTCCTAGCACACCGCTCTCTTATACGAGTTAATACGGTAGTATGGTGCCGGGCACTTGAAATCAACCAAAAACTATTAACGTTAATACAGTATGATAGAAGGATAATTTGCGAAAGTTTTCAACCACAACCACATTTTTAGGAAAATATGGCTTCGTAGAAGTGCCCAGGAGAACTCCTCTCCGACTCTACGTTTTCTGATTTTCCCTCAGAGCAATATTAGTGGAGATAGTACCGGTATCATAAGATTTCGAATTACTCATGTGTGGTTATTTTCGAAACTACTTTCGCCAAGCCCCACTATTTTGTGTGTATTATATAAGCAAATAAATTACCCATGTATCATAATAATATTATTATGATAATAATTACTATGATCTAATTATTATGATATTATTATCATCACTGGCGAACTCATGACAGCCTTGTTGATATTAAGTTATTTTAAATTCCTTACATGTTGGACACCGAATATGGTTATTCAAACGCCTTCGCATCTCGACTATGAGCGGGCTCAACGAACGGGGGCGGCGAACGGACTATGAAATGCATTGGCAAATGATGCTTTTTGCATGGCTTGTTAGTTGAACTCTCTCACGGTCTGTTAAAACGTTTCAGCTTTCCCACGTGCTATAGTTCAATGACATTTGCGGCTCTATTCCTATCCACGGTGGTTTGCTAGCTTCTGGCCGCACACTACTCAAATAAAAGTAGAGCTAAAAAAGATGGAGTGGTTCGTTGTTTTTATGATCCCATGTACTATTCTCTCACTACAATCATGAAATATATACGCTTTTTGCAGCTGTTGTATTGTTCATGATGCCCAGAGCTCGTTGCGGACACTCATTCCATCCCACCCTTCCTTCTGATGATGTCCTTGACGATTTGCATCTCCACGACTGCCTTGATCATACCCCTCTGCTTCTCGATGCGCTCTTCGAGCTCCCTAATTTCTTTCTTTTGTTCCTCAAGGCTGCGGTCCACATCCGGGAGGTTCGCGACCATAGCCCGAGCCTTCTCCATCTTCAGTCGAATGTGGCTCGATTCGTGATCGACATCCTTCAGCTCAAGTTCCTCTCGGGAAACACGAAGGAGCAACGCGTGAAGGTCAGGAATGAAGTCGAAAGCATTCGCAGGAAGGAACTCCGGGGGTGGGTTTGGAGTGACAATTGACGGAGGTTCGTTTGTCATATTGCCGCGGAATTAAGCGATGGGAGTAGCGAGATGTGGGGGTTTGGTTGAGGTGTTTATTTGAAAGTGGGGAGGCTCGTTGGGATGGATGGACGGGATGGAATGGGACAAAGAGAGGCGCACCAGATGCTCATGTTGGCCCAAAGCTTGGCTGCGTTGGTGGGTTGAACATTAATTTTAAGCCCCGCCGCCGGGTATCAAATAATACGAAACAAGGACGGAACCCGGCGTTGCGAGATAAGCAGCACAACAAGAAAAAAACCTCGGGTCACCGCCACCATACATCCAGGGTGATACCTACTGGCTAAAAAGTGGATAGGTGAGCCGGCCGGAATTCAATTGCATACAGAACTGTAGTCATAATCAGTAGGAATCCTCTGAGACTACACACAATATTTACCTCATGGCCACCGAAACAAGTTGTTGGGACGACCCAGACACCGTACCACATTCACCCCGCACCAAATAGCCCACTTCCCTCCTCCAACCTCCTCCTCCCCTCCCCTTAGTGCGTCCTATTTTTCCCTCTCCCAGATATATTAGGGCAATCTCCTTCCGCCAGATACTTCTCGATAAGATTATCTTTATCCTCTTTTTTTCTTTCAGACAAATACCCGGATCGCTTCCAGAATATAAACTATGGTTGACCAGAAGGCTGTTTTGAGTTTGTTTCCCCCATCAGCCAGCCTTACTTGCTTATACCCTGTGCTAATAGATTCGGGTGTTTAGTTGTTATCGACGGTTGGGGGGTTTCTCCTTCTGATAACCTGCCCGGAGATGCCATTTATAATGCAAAGACCCCAGTAATGGACTCCTTCCGCGAGAATGCGGACGGATACACTACTCTCGAAGCTTCATCTCTTGCTGTAGGATTACCCGAGGGACTGATGGGTAACAGTGAGGTTGGGCACTTGAACATCGGTGCTGGGCGCGTTGTCTGGCAAGATGTAAGAGCGGACACTTGAAGCATCTGGATAAACAAGAAAAGAAAAGAAAAAACTAATGAAGATCTCTAGGTTGTTAGAATTGACCAAACCATGAAGAAGGGTGGCTTCCCCAAGACTGAGAATATCAGGACTTCAATAATGCATGCAAAGGAGGGAAACGGTCGCCTTCATCTATTGGGCTTGGTATCGGACGGTGGAGTGCACTCTCACCAGAATCACCTTTATTCCCTGCTCTCGACCGCAAAGGAATTTGGAGTTCCGCATGTTTATATTCACATGTTCGGTGACGGGCGCGACACAGACCCAAAGAGTAGTGCAATGTATTTGCAGGAACTGCTTGACAAGATCAACGAGCTCGGTATGGAAGATACTACTAAGATCGGGACTGTCGTGGGGAGGTACTATGCTATGGATAGGGACAAGAGGTACAGTAACATAAAACTGGAAACGTTAGTGTTTAGACTAATTTCATTGACTCCAGATGGGAACGTGTCAAAGTCGCCTTGGAGGGACTTGTCCTAGGCAAGGGCGAAATCTCGAAGGACCCCGTCGCAACCATCAAGGCCAAATACGAGCAAGGTGAGACGGATGAGTTCTTGAAGCCGATTGTCGTCTCGGGAGAAGAAGCAAGGATTAAAGGTACGCTGTTTGTTAGCATCCTTGACTTATTATACTATACCTCAAATAGCGAGCTCTTGCTAATTTCAAATTAAGACAACGACACTCTTTTCTTCTTCAACTACCGATCAGATCGTGTGCGTGAAATCACCCAGCTTCTGGGTGTAGACAATTCTCCTCTTCCCGACTTCCCCTATCCCAAGAACATCGATATCACAACAATGACCCAGTACAAAACCGACTATCCTTTCAACATCGCCTTCCCACCACAGCGTATGGATGATGTCTTGGCTGAGTGGTTGGCCAAGAAGAATATCAAGCAGTGCCATGTTGCCGAGACTGAGAAATATGCTCACGTTAGCTTCCCTGTGCACATCACCCCACATGTCTCAGCTAATCACACCGGTGGAACAGGTAACTTTCTTCTTCAACGGGGGAGTAGAGCTGCAGTTTGAGAACGAAACCAGAGATATGGTTCCTTCCCCGAGAGTCGCTACCTATGACGAAGATCCCGGGATGTCGTGTGCCGCGGTTGCTGATAAGCTCTGCGAGCGCATCGCCGAGGGAAACTTCGAATTTCTGATGAACAATTTTGCGCCTCCAGACATGGTTGGGCACACTGGTGTCTACGACGCCGCAGTTCAAGCCGTTGGCCACACTGATGCCGCGATTGGTGTTGTCTATGAGGCATGCAAAAAACATGGATACATCCTCTTCGTCACAGCCGACCATGGCAATGCAGAGGAGATGTTGAATGATGAGGGTACCCCAAAGACCAGTCACACTACCAATCCCGTACCATTTATCATGGTGAATGCACCCAAGGGATGGGGTTTGAAAAAGAAGGATGGGGTTTTGGGCGACGTTGCTCCCACTATCTTGGCCGCGATGGGTTTGGAACAGAGCGATCATATGACTGGCCAGAGCCTTTTGATTAAGTCTTAGTCCAATTACGTGCCAGAATGTATTTTAGGTTGTCTTTTTTTCGCACTTCAGGTGAGCTTAATAGAAGGTGGGTTAAGTGCACCGGATAGAGTAAAATAAACTCAATTCCAAACCTCACGATAGAGTTTCCAGGGCTATAGATCCTTTGTTCCTATACTATCACGCAATGGTTTTTTGAAGTCACTGTCCGGCTCCCGTCCGTGCTCCTCCGGCCATTGGTTATAGGCCCCATCCCATTCCACTACCGGCCTCCTACCATAGATAGCAATACCGGTCGAAGACACTCAAGTACCTATAAGCAGAAGGCCGATTTAGGAGGGCGATGCCGCGAAAATAATAATAATAACACCTGGATGACTTGAATAGCATCGCTGGACACCTCCCGAACCATCAAACTCCTACCTGAAGACTAAGTATTATCCCTTCTACTCGGGCATCGCATTCCTGTGGCCTTTTGTGGGAATTGTTCCCCCTAGGCATAGAGTACGTCTGAGTATTGCTTTTCCTGTTGTATTAGGAATCTCTAAGTTCTCTAATTACAATACAAGTACCAATACTCACTTGCAGAAATAGCGCACCTAGGCTCTCTAATAGTAACCGGATCAAAACAATCCTTCTTCCTTCCTGGTCCCGGTAGAGTTGACATCGGAGAAGGAAGCGGAATACGAGTGATACAAGGTGGGGTAGGTTAACTGAGGAAAATGCATATAAACGTACTGTACTAGTACCAGTACTCATACCGGTAGATAAACCTCTAGTACTCTATTTCTTACCTAGCCAGACCAATAATTTTGCGGGGTTGTGCAAGTATTAATAGCGTATGATGCTATTGTAGTAATTTATTTCTTGAAGATGTCAAGGCATAATTGTGGGGTAAGTTGCTACTCTGATTTGGGTAATTAAGCCGGATGCAACGCGTACTAGTGTACTAGTACATATCTCGCGTTCCCCAAGCCCTGGGCTCAGCAAATCTGGAAACGCGACACCTCAGCGGCAAAAAAGTAAACTCGTCTCTTTCTCACCTTTAGCTCTTTGACACTGAGTTCACTTTAACCTAGTCTTTCCTTTCCTTTTCTTCCAATCGAACACTGCAGTGATCATAGTTCAAAGTCTTCTCGACTGACAGCAGTTCTGTCGCCACCCAGCTCGCACCCGCACAACCAAGATGCCTTCCGTTAGCAAGAAGAGGAGAATGATTGTTCTCGATAAAAACGGAAAACGCCAGAAAGAGGAGCCAGCGGAGCCAGGCGAAGACCATGTTCCTCACAAGAAAGCCAAGAATGATACTCTGGAGCAGCGCCGTGCCCAGTTGTCGCAGCACACGAAGAGTAGCTTCGAGGAAGATTTGGGGAGGCTCACTCAAGAAGTCAATGAACTCAAAACAGGTATGCTTGACGATTAAGGATTTTGTTTGTTATGGATTGGTTTATTCTAATATGTGTGTAGGGGGCCAAGAGCAAGACCAGCACTGGTCTAGACCCGATCTGCCGGAAAGTTGGAATCCTACAGAGGAGAATTTAATTTTTCAACAAATCGAGTGTGACGAGGGAACATTTAACAGAAAAACTACAATTCAGCTGTTCGGTGTGACGGATGTAAGCTGGGCCCAATTGAGTTATTTTTTGAGGAAGCGCTAGAGAAATAAAGGTTGAACACTAATAACGGATTATGATTACAGGCTGGCCACTCCGTTCTCCTTCATGTCACAGATTTCCACCACTACCTTTATGTTGCGGCTCCAATCGGATTTACTCAACAGCATCTCGCAGGCTTCAGAGGATTTCTTGAGGCTAAACTCCAGAATGGCTTAGATCCCGCCATCGCTCGTGTTCAGATTCTCATGCGTGAGAATCTCTATGGATTCCGTGGAAACCAGCAGTCGCCATACATTAAGATTGATGTCACGGACCCAAAGCTCATTCCCCGTCTGCGGGGTTTGATTGAAAGTGGAGATGCGAATTATCTAGGGATGTGGCCCGCCGGGGATCTAATGACATTCGATGCGATTCAGTATGTAATGAGGTTTATGGTTGATACAGGGATATCTGGAATGAGTTGGGTGGAGGTTCCTGCCGGGGAATATCAGTTGGTTGATCGAAGGGAGAAATTGTCAAACTGCCAGATTGAGGCGAAGGTTCACTTCAAGAAATTAATTGCCCATCCGTCGGAGGGAGAATACCAGAGGATGGCACCATTACGGATTTTGTCCTTTGACATCGAATGTGCTGGAAGAAAGGGGATCTTCCCCGAGCCACATCAAGATCCTGTCATTCAAATTGCTAATATGATCACGAAATATGGCGAGAGCAAGCCATTTATCAAAAATGTCTTCACTCTTGGTACCTGTGCGTCTATCGTGAATACACACGTCTTAGCATACAACGATGAGGGGAAAATGTTGGTCGGTTGGAGTAGGTTTTTGCGCCAGGCGGATCCAGATGTCATCATTGGTTACAATATTGCCAATTTTGATTTCCCTTATCTGCTTGAGCGCGCGAAGTATCTGAAACTTGTCGAATTCCCCTATTGGACACGACTCGGGCATGTGAAATCGGAGGCAAAAGATTCCAGTTTTTCCAGTAAACAGATGGGGAACCGCGATACGAAAGCAACGAATACCGATGGTCGTCTCCAGCTCGACTTGTTGCAATTGGTCCAACGTGATTACCAGCTTCGTTCGTATACTTTGAATTCTGTTAGTGCCCATTTCCTGGGCGAGCAGAAGGAAGACGTACATCACAGTATGATCACCGAGCTACACAATGGCACAGCAGACTCAAGACGTCGTCTGGCTGTCTATTGTCTTAAGGATGCTTATCTTCCACAGAGATTGATGGATAAGCTCATGTGTTTGGTCAACTATACGGAGATGGCTCGTGTCACCGGTGTCCCGTTCAATTATTTGCTGGCTCGTGGGCAGCAGATTAAATTCATTTCACAGCTATACAGAAAGGCCAGAGAACAAAAGTTAGTGGTACCCAACCTCCCACCACAGGGCGGTGATGACCAGTACGAAGGAGCAACAGTTATTGAACCAGAGAGGGGATATTATAAAGTACCGATTGCAACTCTTGACTTTGCGAGTTTGTATCCCAGTATCATGCAGGCGCATAACCTTTGCTATACGACTCTGGTTAAGAAGGAAGTTTGTGACCGGCTCGGCCTTCAAAAGGACATCGATTACGAAGTAACTCCAAATAACGATCGCTTCGTTAAGTCTCATAGGCGAAAGGGGATGATACCGTTGATTTTGGAGGCCCTGCTTGGGGCAAGAAAGAAGGCAAAAGCAGATCTCAAGAAAGCGACTGATCCTTTCGAGAAGGCCGTTCTAAATGGCAGACAATTAGCCTTAAAGATCTCTGCCAACTCTGTTTATGGTATCACTGGTGCGACGGTGGGGAAGCTGCCGTGTTTACAAATTGCTTCGAGTGTTACGGGTTATGGTCGTCAAATGATTATGCGAACAAAGGAGGAGGTTGAAAAGAGATACACTATTGCGAATGGGTACACCCATGATGCCAAGGTCATATACGGAGACACGGATTCCGTAATGGTGAAGTTTGGACCTAAAGATCTTCCTACTGCCATGGAATTGGGAAAAGACGCCGCAGAATTCGTCTCACAGAAGTTCGTTACTCCTATCAAGCTAGAGTTTGAAAAGGTGTACTTCCCGTATCTCCTCATTAACAAAAAGCGATATGCTGGCCTTTACTGGACGAATACGGAGAAACACGACAAAATGGACAGTAAGGGGATCGAAACAGTTAGACGAGACAATTGCAGACTAGTTCAAGTTTGTATTGAGACGGTCTTGAGAAAGCTTTTAATCGATCGGGACGTCGAAGGGGCCCAGACGTGTGCATTCCTGCCCTTGATTGATAAAACTAGGCTTGGTATGCTAATTTGCAATTTGTAGATATGTCAAGAACTTAATTTCGGATCTTCTCCAAAACCGCATCGATATGAGTCAGTTGGTAATTACAAAGGCTCTTTCAAAGAGTGACTATACCGCCAAACAAGCACATGTGGAACTTGCAGAGAGAATGAGGAAACGCGATGCTGGTATGTGATTCCTCGAGCTTTAAGGGATGTTCTACACCGGAGTTAATTACGTGCAACAGGTTCTGCGCCAACCCTTGGAGATCGTGTTGCCTATGTCATTGTGAAGGGCGCAGGTGGTGCGAAGAATTACGAGAAATCTGAAGATCCAATTTTCGTGCTTGAGAATTCCGTTCCCATCGATACCAAATATTATCTCGAGAACCAGCTTTCGAAGCCCTTAAGTAGAATCTTCGAGCCCATCATTGGTGATAGGAAGGCTCAGCAGCTGTGTGAGTACGTTTTTCTGATTTCAATAAATTTATGCTGATATTTATATATAGTAACTGGGGATCATACGCGCACCATCTCTGTCTCAGCGCCCACAGTCGGCGGGCTCATGAAGTTTGCCAAAAAGACCGAAACGTGCATGGGGTGCAAAATCCCACTCACGAAGAAGGAAGAGGCTGGCGGTGCTGTTTGCTCAGATTGCAAACCTCGATTCGGCGAGCTGTATCAGAAGACCGTGACCAGGGTGTCCGAATTAGAGGTCAAGTTTAGCAGACTCTGGACGCAGTGTCAAAGGTGCCAGGGGAGTATCCATTGCGAGGTCATTTGCAGTTCTCGGGATTGCCCAATCTTTTATATGAGAATGAAAGCGAAGAAAGATGTTATTGATGCCGGGAAGGATCTGAAGAGGTTCGATGTCGACATTAGTTGGTAGTGAGGGTTTATTTGGCTTCTTGTGGATATCAGATCTCTTTTGCGCTCCCTTTCGCTGCTCTGCCTCTGGCTTTAAATTTTTATAGTTTTTTATTTTTATTATTGCACCACATATGGATGGAAGGCGGGGGTGGGAGGGTATTTGGGGAGGTGGTTCACTTAGAATGACAATGTTCATTAATGCACCTGGCATGACTGGCAATGACTACTTTACTTCATTTTGTACGATTAGGCTTGAAAAAACAATGGCACTGTATTATACTTTATAAATTTCTAGCGGTTATCACGAAGCCGCGGAAACACTGGTATAGTATCCCGCCTCCCTGGATTCCTGTTATTCAAATTCAGACTATTTAGCTTATCCCTGGGTACTATGTATTGACAAAAACCTACATACCCGTCTCACTTTCCCTTCCCTGGCCAAAAAAATCAGTTCTACCTCCCTCCATTCTCTGAGTTATTGTCGTTGTCATCATCAGACTCACTTTCCGCACTCCCTTCCCTCGTCCTTAATTCCCCCTCGTCGGTCGCAACCGCTTGATATGCGCCGTCCTTCTTCTCTTCCTCATCTCGTCGGCCAATTATCACGTTTCCAGCAACGAGAAGGCCAGCCCCTAACCACCATGTCGGTGGAAGGGATTCGGTGAACACTGCCCAGCCGAGGAATGCTGTTGTCTACATTACAAAGAGGGAGGTTAGCTTTAGAAGGTGGCGGGAGGGGGAGGGGACAAACCATGAAGTTCGCAGAAGTATTGACTATACTAACTTTCGTTGCGGTAGGTCCTTTTGCTAGTGCTGCGGTGAAGAGTCCCCACATCTGTGATTCTCAAGACGTCAATGACTGTTCCTCCATGCTATACTGGATAGCTAGTAGCTGATACAACATACGATCGCGTTGAATAATAAATTCAGCCCGAAAAACATCTACCCCCAAGTTCGTGTTAGCTTTGTCCATAAACATACGTAGGCAGATGGTAAGTACCCCTCGAACAACGTATTCAACAATTTTGGAATCGGCTGGTAGGGAGAATAGGCGCGCGATTGAGGAGGAAAGACTAGTTGTTAGGACTGTTGTTGTGAGTTTTGCGAAGAGGCCGTTGAATGCTGCTGCCAGGCCACTGCCGACTGCTAAGTGGAGCCAGGACATTGTTTTGGAGGGAGGGGGGGTTCGTCTGAAGTTTGTGCAGAGCGTAGGATTGATGAAGATTCTGACTCGGGGGTGTTGAGGTCTTATGGCAAGCGATATCGTAGCTTCGGGAGGCTGATCAATGGTGCTATCCAGTGATGTCTGAGAGCAAGGGGGCAGCACGGTGGACACCTGAACTGTAACACCGAGCTCTTGAGGGACCCACCACGAAAGCCTCAACTACAACTTTCAACACCCTTCCTTTTTTTTTCTTTTCTTTACTACTTCTCAACAATCCCCTTCTCCCTCCCTTGGTTAGAACATAATGGACCGGCGGAGTTTAACCGTTATTATTGCCGCGGTAGTACTCAGGCTGGTTCTGTTCACGGCGTTCCCATCGCTACCAAACCTACTGACCAATCGTGTGGAACTATCTACACCAGTAACGAGTTTTAAACGGTTACAGGAGGGCTTGTTTTTGTATACTCATGGATTATCGCCTTATGATGGGGGGGTTTTTCATCAGGTTTTTGCTTTTCCTCCCCCTCCTGCCCCTCCTCCCCCGGGAGGCCTTTGCTGACGGCGCTGTTCTAGGCCCCATTACTGCTAGCATTCTTCACGACACTCCCGTCGAATCCAATCGTCGTCTACCTAGTCTATATACTCTCAGACGTGCTCTCGGCATACTCCCTCATACAAATTGCGGCCTCGGGAGTGAGCGTTTCAACACCCTACCACACTTCATCTAGGAAATATTCAACATGGCCCCCATGGGCCGTCGCCGCAGCATTCCTATTCAACCCGTTCTCGATCGCAACTTGTATCGCTCGTCCGACGATCGTGTTCACAAATACTGTGATTCTGATGGCTATTGCGAAAGGGGTTCAAGGCCGGGGTGTTGCCGCTGTGCTAGCTCTCGCAATGGCTTCGTACTTGTCGCTTTATCCCGTGCTGTTACTCCCGCCGATGGTCCTGCTAGCGCACGACTCCTTGCCGGCGGTTAAGAAGAAGGGGCGCTCTCTAGGAAGCTTCGCCGCTGTGTTAACTGCTGTGTTCACTGTTGCGGCGGCGGTGCTCGGCGCGTTGTCATGGGGGATAACGGGCGGGAGCTGGGAGTTTCTGGCATCGACCTATGGGGTGCATCTACTGCTGCCGGATCTGACTCCGAATGTGGGGCTTTGGTGGTACTTTTTTATCGAGATGTTTGATTCGTTCCGGGAGTTCTTTTTGTGCGTTTTTCAGTTGCATTTGGCGGTTTACCTGGCGGGATTATGCTTGCGGCTGAGGTTTGTTATTTTTGTTTTTTGAATGCTCGCTCCGTCGCGGGGGTGCTAAGTTTGGTGATAGGAAACAACCGCTATTCGTGATTACGACCCTGTTGGGCATAAGCTCGATTTTCAAGTCGTATCCTTCCATCGGGGATACTGCGTTATACCTTTCTTTGCTGTCGCTCTATAGACATATATTCCCATGTATGTTTTTTTTCCCCTCCCTCCTCACATCGCAAGGCTGATGCCAAATAGTGATGCGCTACACCTTTTTTGTCACCTCTACACTCCTGTACGCTACCCTCCTGGGTCCTGCGTTTTATCATCTATGGATCTACGCCGGCTCCGGCAACGCGAACTTCTTTTACGCAATCACGTTGGTGTGGAGCCTTGCAGTTACGGTCCTTGTCTCGGACGCTATCTTTGCCGTGCTGCGGGACGAGTGGGAGACCGAGAGGCCGGAGATGAAGGGGAAGGAGATTGTGCAAATTTAAGAGGAGAGGGGTTGCTCTGGCAGGGCATTTTTGGGTGGGATTGGATGGGGCGGGATTCGTTGTAGTTATAGAAGTACCCTAATATTATAGGATTAGATGTGATACAGTACCGGCGTTGGTTTGGATAGGTGGGCGTGGCTTGCATGCGTGGCTTGTGGTTGGGCATGCGAATGCTTATGGGATAGTTAGAGAGGGTGTGTATCATGCGCTTTGTGATATCCACTATCCGAAAGCGTTCATTTGCACGATACATCATGAATAGTCACTCGTGGGGATTCTTGATAAAATTTGGCCCTGCTTGGGGGTGCTGAAGAACTATGATACATTACATGTTTATTAAATCTATCTATCTATCGATTCTATATGAAATTGGACGAAATGAAAACACACTTTCCCGTCCACAAACACCTTTTATTACCTTCGTATTAACACCAAGGAACGTACCCCATCCACCCCACCCCGCCCCGCCAGGAAATAATTTGCCCGCGTAATGCCTCACACAGAGCCCGCTATCCACCGAGTGATTTGGTGCGTGCGCGGGGGAGAACACTGCGTTAGTGTAGAGCACCACACCGAGTGTAGCATGAAGATGCATGAAAGGGTATATGAATGGTGTTTGAGAGAAGTAAACGGGGAGGCCAGGTATTTGGAGGAGTGATAATGGTGGTGGTATGAGAGGAGAGGTAGCGATACCCCGTGCAGCACCATACCGGGACATTAGAATGTGATCATCTCTAGGTTTCTCAATACAGGAAGGAATAGGCAAAGTAAATCGTGGCGGTGGAGGGGTAGGTAATGTCGGAGTGTAGTATCGTATTCCCGGGTTGCTTCCTTCCATCAAGTTCCCCCTGGGGGTCACAGTAAGGCAAATAGAAGGCATATTGGCCATCTGTTCGGGTGTTCTGATTCTTGTTGGAAAGGTAGACCTCAGGAGTGGCTGAGGGTATGGATTTCGCGGCCCCAAGACGCCTTTTGATAGTCTATATTCCTACGGACGCCCTGCGGGAGTGTAGGGATGTTCTGCATAAGCTGGGGGCCTTTCTTCTTCTTGTCTAACAGTGAGTTCGTGTAAGAGAAATGATAAAGGAGGGTAATTATGTCATGTTATGCTAGTTTCTTGAATCTTAGACATGGAGTATTGTAGAAGATAGGGCTGGAGCGGGGGGGGACATTTTAACGCTGTTATGTCATCGCGCCGGGCTCATGGAGTGAGTGTGTTCCCCCGGTGCTAGCCGGGAAGGTTGAGGAGGGGAGGAGGGGGGAGGAGGGTGGGTGAGGGTAGGAAAAGGGTGGGAGGTTCCCTGAAGGAATAAGGGTGAGAAGAGGAATTCCGGCAGAGGACGGGGTCCTATAAGCAGTAGATGATAAGAGAGAAGAGAGGAAATAGGAAGCAAAATATCGAGTAGAGGAGGCGGTGATACTATCGTAACTATAAAAGGAGGGGACTAGCATGGCTAGTGAAGCGGAGTTAAGCGGAGTGAAGGCCCTGAGTAGCATTTTGTATGTAGCTCGCGGGCTACTTTGCTGGGCCTTCGGGTCGCCGCAGTGCCCAATGGAATAAGGATAGGGTGTTTCTGTTTTTTCTTTCCTTTTGTGGAGTTAATGGTAACAAGAGTTTAGGATATGGAATATTCACCGAGTGTCACTCGAGTATTCAGAGCTGGGCACTTGCTGGGTGTTAACCAATAATGTAATTACGAACGGGTCATTAGGAAAGACACCGCCGCACCATTGGCTCTGGGGGGGAGTGATATTAGCCGGTCCATGTCTAGGATCAGTCCCTCTAAACAGGGCCTCGGTCCCCTCCTCCTCGCCCGATGCCTAAGCCGGAAAAGAAGTGGTTCGCCATATGTTTTTAGTGCCATGCTATTTCTACTAGGCGAGGATTCGAACCTACGCTCTCAGCCTTCCTTGTTCTGCCTTACTGGTTGCCGGTCCCTTGGCAGTTTAACTGTCTGAGCTTATGGATATCTACCTCTCTCCTTTAAATTCTGGTTTAATAATACTTTGGCAAGGATTTTTTTCTTCTTTTCGAAAACATAGCAGCAAGCTATCGAGGGTTGCAGATTTATATTCACATAACATGTATATCTAAGCTAGTCGGTGTGGTTTTAATATGCTGTGTTTTACCACCCCTTTTCTTTCTAATGTATGAAAAATACCCCCAGTAATATTACTTCCTGGCAGAGCGATAGCGCCTTGGGAGTAACCAACTTGAGTAGGTTTAATAATAGAAGATGAAACTTTGAGATAGTATTTGCGAAAGGTTAGTCACCCCCAAAGCAGGATCCAGGGAAGTAAAGGAGTGTTTGACACGCCGTGATTTGAGCTCCCCGCTACCAGTATCTCAAATCATGATTTAGGCCCAAATCATCATTCGAAATATTCATGGTGTTTGGCTTGGAGCTTTTTCAAATCACGATTTGGGAAAATTTCATAGTGTGTGTGAATATTTAGGGCTGCGATATTTTTGTCTTGCACCTCAAGTATTTTGTTAGTATGATAGTATGATAAATACTAGTGAGCCTTGGGGTCTTCTCCTAGAGTAAACTCAAAATCGAAAATCGCAGTCACGTTTAGCAGAGGGCTGTTTGCAAATCGTGATTTTAAATCATAATTTGGAAATCATGATTTCAGATCACGGCTATCCCAAATCATATCATGGCATGCTAAACACCCTCTAAGTCTTTGCTATTTAGTTCAACTGCATGAACAGCGGCCACGAGACACGGCTCGGTCTCACACTTCGCATCCCACAGCGATGGCGCTTGCAGCTTTGGGCCACTTAGGATAGCCCTATATTGTGAAAATGAACACTGAAGCAAATCAATTGTCGGTTCTTGATTTGGTTCTCGATCCACATTGTGCTCCGGCAGGGCGGCATTAGATGGTTCTCTAGCGTTTGCCAGATATACCGCAGAAACTTGGGTAGTGCTATGCAGTCAGGAATTCCGTACTCTGGAAAATGGGCGAAAGAACGGCTGTTGGATCTCTTGCGGAGGCGAGCAAAAAAGTACCAACTCTTATTAAAGGAGACAACTCCAACGACATAGCACTCGGTCTAACCATTTTAGTTTCTACGGTATCTATAGACAGATTAGGTCACGGCTGTGATTTATGGGGCCTGACCCAAAGGCTCTAGGGAACTTACTCTAGGCGTAGTACAGCATTCGAAACAAAAGCTAAAATCTGGACCATCAGACAACAATTCTACACCGCGCCACTAGGACACTACGCTGTATCTCTACCGGTATGATATAATGTGCCTTAAACATAGAATCTGATAGGCCCCAGCCCCCTCTCATACCCTCAACCTGCAAAAAAGTGGTTCGTTGGGCATTTTTTAATGCCCAACTACCTCCACTCGACGGGGATTCGAACTCGTGGAGCTCCCTGTTTCACATTAGTACTAATGACCAGTCCCGTAGCCGTTAGACCACCGGTGGTCGATAAACACCTCCTTTCTGTAAATTTTGTCTACAATATTTTCCTTTAGCAGGTAATTTGTAGGATAGCAAAAAGAAATCCAGAGAACCCGGATCGCTATGCCTTATGCCATTGTTATTTGGGTTAGTTTGTATTTTAGAGGGCAGCTTCTCATATGCGTGTGTTGATTTTCTCCCACATATGACATCGAGCCTGTTTTGGCCCTGGGGGAAGTTTGTTTGTTTGCTTATTTGAGAGTCTTCCTGAATTGGCCAGTCCACACAAGAATTCTCTGGATCTAATCGGAGGGTAATCCGAAAAGAAATTACTGTACAGGCAGCCTGGCCGGGGATCCCTCGGTGGACTGCATCACAAGCTGGCACTCGGGTAATAATATTATTGGAGTAGGACACAATATTATTATTACAGCATTCATGACAGTATCATGAACCGAAAACCTGAGCCCCTTAGACCTAGGATGCCTGTGAAGTAAATCTGGTTTCTGGTCTGTTCGGGGGTTTCAGACAGGGCGATTCATACAAGGGGTTCTCTTATTATTAGATTATCTTCCGACCCCGTCCGAAAGTTTCGTGTGTGGGCCAACCCACTAAGGCAACTTCTTGGATAAGAAAACTTTCCCTAATGAACTAGAATATAGGTTGCTACAGAGTTTGTCAGGCCTTTCCAGGCAAAATATCCCTCACAGCCCGAGATAGAGAGCCCGAGCAGAAAGGTTGATGAGGCATAATAGGCCTAAGAGGAGGGGGGGGGGGAATTCTCCACCGATCGGGCAGACCAGTCACGCTTTTGGTCTCCTCTTCCAAGTCTTATGATCCTCCCCAACACAAATTTGATAGGGCTTCAACCGACCTCATCCCCCAAATGAGCGACAATGTAGTTCGCCGGGTACTTTCTAATCCCTGATGTAACTGCCTCCATTAGATAGGGATTCAACTTAGCAATATTCCTTATTTCAAGTTAGCACTAACCAGTTCCTTAGCCATCAGGCAGGCCATCCGAACTGGTCGATAGCTACATCTATCTTTCATCTTTTGAGGATGATGTTCTTAACAGGCATTTTCCTAAAATAGCAGGTGTCAAGTGCTACCAAAAGGCCCCCTAGTCATATTCAGATCTCACTTGAGCAGTGTGATATGCCTCAATCATTGAGGGGAACTAATCGCCATCTTGAATTTTCGTCGATCTTTATTTTCTATTCTCCTGCGGTGCTGTTTCGTACGCCCCTAACTACTCTAGGCACATACGAGGGCACCAACTCAGGTTTGATAGTGGACTTAATCAGTTTTTGCGGTACTGTACGGTGCTGTACCGGTACGGCAGTAGCAGTGTTCCCTGATCGACAACGTACGGAGGTACTCGAGTACAGCGAGTAAGTTTTGTAGGTTCCATAAACGAGGACTTCCATCCTCACCCCCTGTGTAACCTACAAGAACTTACACGCTGTACCTCCTGAGGATAGGGCTGACTAGTCCCTTCGGAGACGTTTGGCTGGTCATAATTTCTGATTTGAGATCACGTCTTGGCGTGTTGAGATCAGATTTTTGTAACCTAGGTCAGGCTAGTTTAGAGTCGCAATTTAAGATTAGGACATGCCAAAAACCTTGTGATTTTGCTCTGCTTGTCCTGATCTGAATGACTGATACTGATTGAGAGCTTTTTTCATTCACAAAATATGCAATCAGATGAAACCCTAAATCAAGTCTTTTAGGGCCTGTTTGAATGCAACGCTTCCGTTCCGTTCCCCCCATACAAATCGTCCTTTTCCTTCTATTTCAAAACGGAGGGAAAGCCATTTTCACAGAAGAAACGGTCGCCCAACGGAACGGTCCCATTTGTGCCAAACAGGCCCTTAATCCAAATCAAAACCTGATCTAAAATTAAGATCAAGTCAAATCGTGTTTTCAAATCAGAATCATGGCGCGCCAAACACCCCCCTTAGTCATTAGACCATTGGGGCACCTCTCTCCTTCGAAGTTTAGGTGTGACCTTTCTTTGGACAGGAGAGTTTTCAAGGGGTCTGACAGTAGTGTCACGCACTCCAACCCATATTGTCACAATTATTTTAACACCCGAATGAATTGACCAACATGCCCACCCTCAAGTCTGCTTCAGCAATTCTCCCGCCCGTGCCCTCGACTCCCCCCACGATGCCCTATACCTCCAGTAAATTGGGCTCAGGAAACCTTCCTCTTTCTTCCTCTATTTCACGTATCATAGCTCTATTCAGATGATAACCTCATTATAATACCCAAGCGGGTAACGGGACGCGTGAGTGCGGTACTCCGAGGAAATGTGAGATACCGTCTATTATGTACCGTAAATTCTTTTGAAATTGGCCATCTCGGGAAGAGGTGGTAGAGTAATACTTTGGCAATTCGCCATCTCGGTTAGGTCGCAAATCTCTGGATTCAGAGACAAAGTTTCTTGAGATGGATTAGTACATTCCTAACATGGTATAGCCTGAGTGCTTTGGCCTTGTTTGATCTTCCAAACTAAACCTATCTTGGGCTAATGACTCGGTCTCTTGGAATCCTCCGATGGCCAATTGCAAGAGAATTTACGGTACTGGAATAACAAATCTCAAATGTCCGATCTGATCATCTGATAACAGATTGAAAAACGTTATGTAGATAATCTGATTGGTAGTCTTGGCATGCCCCCTATTAGAATTATTTTTCATGTGAGAGGGTAAACACCTCAGCAGAGTATTTAAAAGACTATTGCTGACACAATTTCTCCTTTCTTTTTCACTCGCATTAGCCCAGAAACTACTCCTTTCAAATCACACCTTCTTCCCCACCAAACATTCTTTCACAACATACCTGCTTCCATATTGTGCCAACTTTCATACAGACCTCACTTTTCGGTTGTCAAGACACTTTTCCAAGTTCCCTTATTATGATCTTAATTTTGTGCTGTCTGGAAATATCAGAATATACCAGTCTTTAATTTCAAATTTGTATCTTCTGCAATAGATCCAAGGTAGGAACTTACACCACTACTAGAATAATAACAGGAATAACTGATTTAAAAATATTTGTTTAGAATGGAATCACAAAGATGTCAAGGCTGTAGGGAGAATAAACCTATTGCTGAGTTTGACTCAGATCGGAGGGGAGTTTACAGAAAAAGCTGCCACATCTGCTTGGTAAGACCAATCTTTTTCTACTAATTATATTCTTACAAGTTAACAAATAACTATTTAGGAACGTTTAAGAGAAGCCCGTCATCTATGAAGAATGAATACTGAGCTGCCACCTGAGCAAGAACAGTTATCCAACCAACCCCCTTCTGTTCCTTTACCTAATGCCAATGTTCACCGACAACCTTTACTCCCTTTGGCCTACACGACTCGCATCAACTCCTGGAGAGTATTGCAGCTCGGATGTATGGATATTCCCTGTCTGAAATGTGGAGCCCTGCACTGAATTGATGAGCGAAGTCATCCAAGTACTAAATCTGCGCCAAGGTTTGAGTCTTGCTGTAAGAAGGGAGCGGTTGTTCTAGAACGCTTACCAGATACTCTGAATGTTCTCATGAGATTACTCTCTACTGAGAAAGGAGATGGAAAGCAATTTCGAAAGCGTATTCGGGAATACAACAGCACACTCTCCTTCACCTCACTCAAGTATTCCCCTGATGAGAGAACAACTCAGCTTGGCCCTAGAATTCAAGGTTTTCAAATTCATGGAGAGCTGTATGATCTCCAGGGGCCTCTTAACCTGTTGCCACAACAGCCACCCCGGTTTGCTTAACTCTTCCTTTACGATTCTCAGTTTGCAACCAATGTACGACAAACAAGTTGTTAGGGGTAGCCGATAAGGTAACTTATGATACCGGACTAGGCCTTATGCTCGAGTGGTTCTATAGATGGAGAATCTTGTCTAGGAAGGCTCGTAGTAAAGTGTAACTAAGTTACTCGCTTAGTATGAAGAAAATGAGGAAAATAATAGTTGTAACTTATTATATTGATAAGATCTCTTCTCCAGTGCTTGATGATTCTGTTTAAGCGAGGGAGGCACTTCGATATTTAAATTCCGCGTCTGAGTGTTCGGGGGCTACATGGTCTAACCAGACTAACTAAGTATCGACCGAACTAAGTTCTCTAAACTTGTAAGTGTGAACACCTCGTGACCCTGACAACTGTTCGACTCCATACTCACATTATGAAGACGTAGACTACCATATTATCGTGAGGGTGTGTCAGTCCCGTGAATAATAGGTAAGTCTAGAGTACACGTAGCCGACTAATGCCAACGTAATAATTTCTCTTCACCGAACCCTATATGAAGCAGCCAACTTCAAAGGCGTCAGACCATTCAATCGGCGAGAGTCTGTCACTGTCTGCGCATCAGGTTTCCGAACTGACTTGTGGCAGCAATCGCTCAAATAGCAGTTTGCGCTCACTATCTTATATTCATACTGACTGGTTCTGAGTGGGCCCGGAGGTCTCCGCTATGTGTCTTCTGGTATCGTTGTACGATATTTTACTTAAGTGATTATTCTGATTCCGTCCGTCATCTTAGGGAACTCTCGTTCCTACCCTATGGGCATCCTAAAACGGGAACGCACACTTAAATCTCCTAGACGCCTTTGTGCTATTATCGCCGTCATGTTTTTATTACTTGTCGCATAATTATATTTTAACTAATAATAACTATGACGCGGCTGTGAATCGAACACGTGATCTTATAGTCGGAGGCACGTGACTATCTGTTAGAATCCTCTTCTCTCCAGGTGATACTTGCAGCAGGTAACCGATAGTCTCCTAACGATCCCTTCTTTTTAGCCCAATCTCTGTTGTGATAGCTAAGTCCGTTGACTCCTATCTAGCAACGTCGATCGCTAGGCTCATATAAGACAGTCGTGTCTTGGTTCCCAGAAGCGTGATAGATAAAGATCTTTTGTATTGAAAGTATAGTATATGAAAGAACTTAGATGGTTGCGTGAAGAACCCAAATCTCATGCCTTTTTTTTTTTATTTTTATTTTTATCATGTGCTTTGTATTAATCAACTACTGGGAACAAAGACTACGTGCAGCGCTAGCTATGGTAAAGAAAGAACCCCGTCCCCTATTTTTCTCCAACCCGGCACCAGGGAAAAAGCCATCAACCCAAGTCTCTCTGGTA
>Ga0307507_10005740_pt1 | contig 20006 bp, 14 predicted proteins | sample 7_EM_MG_FD_207223 | JGI IMG/M metagenome (GOLD analysis project Ga0307507, IMG submission 207223) | Populus trichocarpa ectomycorrhiza microbial communities from riparian zone in the Pacific Northwest, United States - 7_EM | ecosystem: Host-associated > Plants > Roots > Unclassified | place...
GTCCGTCCTGAGCCAGGACGAGGACGGACGGCAGTTTGTCGTCCCGTCCGGTCATTTTCTAAAGTTGCCCGACAAGTAAGAATCAAAGACGAGGACGGACGGCATTCTGTCGTCCCGTCAGGTCTTTCCCAGAACTTGCCCCACACATCCGAGTGAAGGACCGTGCCCCACCGTCCCCCACAGGCCCCTACCGCCCCCTACCGGAATATGTCTCAGATCGTGGGGCTCGTCGTCCTTCCTAATGACGGCCGTCCTGGAAATTCAAGGACGAGGACGGACTACGTTTTGCCGTCCCGTCCCGTCCCGGGCTCTTGGCAGTCCCTCCGCCGGGCCCTACGGGGACCCCGGACGGCTGCGAACACTGCTTTTACCCGCCACTACCTCTATTGCGGCTTGTCTCCGATGCTAAACCCGGGTATCACGTTTTGAAAATGAGCTAGACTGCTCACCATTATCATAACAGCTATTGCAGTGTTCTCGGCTACCTACCGAATACATATATTCCCCTTCACACTGCACATGAAACACAAACTCTAGCACCTGCTACACACTATCACTCTCACACTGTTTCACTACTATTGGCACATACTCGACCAAACATCTACCCCTACATCTCTAGTGCAACAACGTCAAACAACTTCAAACATCCAACGAAACACGAACACTCAGGATTGCCGAATACCGACTTCCTCCAACGGCTCTCACTCATCCGTGGCAGACAATTCAACCGAAGACCTCGGAGAGATTTAATTCCCACCACCACAGCAATTCCGTGTGCTGGAAAGGAAGGCCGAGAAAGGGAAGGATCTCATGTGAGATTCAGCATGTGCAGGACGCAAGCTGAGCTAGAAGTATTCTATCAAGAAGGGTATAAGGCCGTCAGATCTTCTCTTTGTTTTCCTTTTGTTATTCGTTCACTAGGTGCTTCGTCTCTTTAAGTGTTTTCCTTTGATTATGATTGTTGTCTACTCTTTGGTCATTTCAGTTTTCTTTCCCTTTTGATAAATCTTCCGTTACACTCTTTATCTTTCTACGACTATACAAATTGATTGCTTCCACACCGGACCAGAACATGTTAACCTTCCGCTGTGCTATAACCTTGTTGTGTAAAATCACGAACCCATAAAATCCCCCCAGCCAGGATGAAAGCCTTGCTATTTTCAGACTTTAGTGTTTGAAAGAATCCCTCTTATTCTGACTTTGGTCTCCAAGCCTATGGTGATGCAAAGCCCCTGCACCGAGCGTTCCTAGGCGGCCAGGTCGACTTGCAGCTAGCCTGCCAGCTTACATCCAGGTCAAGCCAGGCCAGAGTGAGACTGACCTGGGCTTTACAGGCTGGATCGCGACTTAGAGGGCGTGACTTTAAAACAAATTGGTTATGGCGAAGCGGCGGGCGATAAACAAAAAGCCAAGGCAAAAGATAATACTAAGAACGGATCACACAACAACACCACGATGCTAGATGCTCCACTAACTGACGGTAAAGACAAGAGTATAAATAAGGAAACAACTTTGCTTTCCTCCTATCCTCTGAGTCCATCCTTTCATCGTATCACTACATAGTTCCACACTCTTCCATGCATACCCGCTCTTCCACGCATGCTTCCTTTCTTCCACGCAGGTTCCCCCTATGCTTCCGCAGAACGAACATCATGCTAACAAAGAAAAGAACAATCGTGATAAAGGAAAACTCTCCAGGCTTCGTAGCCTACTCGCATCCAACTCTTTCCTTACGGATCGCAAGCGTATATCCGGAGTTTGTCGAATGATAACAGTGTAAGCGTAACGTGCCGAGCAGCATCAAAGAACTGCTCCCGGAGGGCGTATCTATCCATAGTCCATATTCGATAAACCTCTTTGTCCAAACGATTGCTAGACAGGATGCGTGCGTGCCCGTGGGTTATATGCAGGTCCGATGGATATGGTGAGCATGCCGAGCAGCTTCAAGAACTCCAACAAACTTCTCATTCCAAAGTCAAAAGTACTTGCTCGAGTACGGAAAGACAGCACTAAACCATTATGGTTTACTCCTAGGGAAGGATGCGGGCAGGGAATACAAAAGTAGGGCGTGCGCACCACCGCTCTCAGGCCTGATTGGCGTCAATACTCCCCGTGATTAGCATTGAGAACAGATCGCTTTAAGGGTATCTTAATTCGCCTCCACTTTCAAGCTCCTCACCCTTTTCTCTTTTCCCCTTTACCTTACCTTCCGCTATTGAGAAACATGGCATTATTGTGAATTTTTGCAGTTGACAATGCCTTGCTGCTTTCTAAGCGTGGGTCGGCCCATCAGGCAGCCGGCCGTGCCAGGCCTAGCTTTTCCCCCACCCTATCCCTTTACCCGATACAGCGTTGCACCATAAGAATCCTCCAATCCCAAGCCACCAGTAATTGCGTTAAGCTGTTGTGACCTGTGATAGCTTATGGTTTCTTGCTAATAGACCCCATCAGCATTCAGCTAATAGGAATCCTGGGATGTATTGGTCAGTGATAACATGAGGTAGCTTCTAGAGTGTGGTTGCTTCTACATGCATTTTTGAAATTATTGGGGGGCTCCAGCAGGAAATATAATCCCTACCAATAATGCCAAGCACGACAGGAGAGACTCGGTGCGACCCCAGGAAATTCATGAGTTCCAGCATGGAGGCAGGATGCGAACATGACCTGAAGGCAAGTGATCAACAGCTTAAGACCCGGCCTTATCCAAGTTGTTGTAGTACCGTGCCAGTATTTAAGGATTGTGGGCAGAAATAGTAGCCCCCATACCTATCACGATTTAGATTTTACCTTGGCCATTGTTTATATCTTGGTATTTCGCCTTTCCTAACTTATCGCCATTGCTGTGGCTACGACGTTTTCCGGAGGGATTGGGGTTTGTGCTTTGCTATAGGGTAAGTGGTAGGTGATTGTGCTGGCTGCTAGATAGAACCGAAGAAAACTGGGGTTGCTCTTGAAACGTTCTTGATCCCCCGAGGCCGGCAAACCAACCCTGCTCAACTCCGGGCCAACACCCCGCTTGCTCCTACCCCATGAGTTGCTGGAGGTTCCACACGTCTTTACTTGTAAGTGCTATCCGACTGTTCAATTCAACAACACGAATCTTACACAGCAACGAACGAGTACCCTGGGACACCTACATTGGAATCAGCTGGCTTGGTGTATATCTAGGTGTGTCAAGCATTGTGAAGGAATTAGTCGGAAGGCTTATATACCACCCAATTCAAAGCATCACAGCAGCCCTTCTTGATGTCAACACAGACTGGAAAGCTATTCCGTGAATGTCGTACCAGGTCCCTTGAACATAGGGGATCTACTTTTTGATATTCATCAAAGATGTCAATGATAGTATTCATATAGCGCAGAATAAGAAGTCTCTGGTAGGCGTATTGTTTTTATAATCTAAATCACCACCTCTCTATTGATCAAGGAGTAAGTTCACCAACACCAGATACGTCCCAAGTCCAACCCAGGTAGTAATCCAATGAGTGATTGGATACGGTGATCCATAGACTTCTATCACGGCCTAGGATAATCTACTAGATATATAATAGGATCAAATCGCGATATTATTTTAAACATGCTTTTATGAGTATTTAAATCGGTGTCCCAAATACGTTAAGTTGTATACTGCATTAAGTGCCTATCTTTAAACAGCATTCTGATCGATACCACAAACAGCTTGGAGGAAAAGGAAATAATATAACTGTAGTAAGAAAGCAGCCAACAACAAGAATCCACACATGATTTACAAAAAAAATACCAACTGGGAAAATAAATATGAAAATTGTAAGCTACACCTCTTTATCTCAATACATGGAAAATAACCACATGACAACCACCAACCTCCTGATAGAAGAGACAAAGGTATTTGTATCAAACAGAATAGTTATGGTCGCTAGAATTGATAATGTTGACACTGGTACAACAGTACCCCGATTCTCAAATACCTTAATTCCCAAAACCTATATCAAACATTTCTCTTCTCTCATTGGTCTCAGCTATTTTGCACAATTGGAGATACTAGGTGTTACTACCTCCTGGGTTGCGGCGGGAATCAATAGGATAAAGATACTATCTTTTTACCAAAGTATGGTATCTAATAAGACCAAGTACTGGAGGCTAAGAATAGGTTGTTGTAACAAACCTGTTACAATAGTGCAACTATCGAGTAATTCCTAATAGTTAAGTATATATGGTCTGGATTCTAGAAGCGAACTGAAAAAGTAACTGTTCAACCAAGTATATGAAAACTCTGCTTGTCAAAGTCTGCTGTCTCTAAGTCCAGAGAATAGCACCTCTTAAATACAGTTGTCTGGCTCTCTAATGCCTTCATAAAACAATAACTATAAGGTACCAAAATGCCAATGCCAGCCTTGAAAGCTCACATAAAACATATCCAGGATCAAACAATACTCTGATACTCAACATAAAACAAACTGAGTTTAACACGCTACTCATAACCAAACATAAAATATACTGAGTATCAAATGATAGTCAAAACCAAACATAAAACATACTTGTGATCGAACGAGGCTCTATGCCAAACCCGTGGTCGGTACCAGTTGTGCTCTGGCAAAGCAAATTTACAGTTCTACTATTGCTCTATCCTACCAGTAGGGCAAAATGATTGAAACTTCTGATTGTGGTATTATTTTTGCTTTGCTGTTTGTGGGAATGTGGGCTATCACTAGAGTAACTCAATCATACGAAGGGGGTGGTATCTAGAACCTCCAGTTACTAGCCTACTAGTCACTCAGGAAAACGCGAGAGTGGTGTACCATCCAGTTCAAGAATTATTTGGTGCTCAAAAATATTCTCTTTTTTTCTCTATAATAATTTGATACTCCATATTAAGCCTCTATAACTAGAATTTTGTACTAGTAAATAATAATATATATTTGCAATAATAATTCTATTCCTAAGATTAAACCTATGAAAAATGAATTTGACAGAGTATATACTAATAATGACCCTCAAATTGCAATTCTTCACCAACTACTGGTAATAATTAACAGTAATCAACTTGTATCGTCATTGCAGATTTGAAATTGTGTTCTATACAAGTAGGACAGGCTGTGTCAGAATTATGGAACATATCAAAGATGTAATTATGAGCAATACAAAAAAACAATGTAGTTGATGCTAAGTTTGCAGTTATTAATTTTATTCACAGGACTAAGTGAGTTATAATACATGACCACATACCACAAGGCAATTATTTCATAGTACTGTACTTATATATCCCATAGACAAATCTCAACTCTACATTCAATTATATAGATATTGCCCCTTACTAGAGTGTTTTAGGTCCAAAATGAAAATATGTTATACTAATACACAGCGGACCAAACTAGTACCCTAGGGAGCCTCTATATATAGTGTATTTTCTATGTTTAGTAGTGAACTTATAAGTAGTGTTTTTCCTACTAGTATCAATGATTTTTTGTATAGTAACATACCTGAGATTGTCCGTTTGTGTACAGTCTCTATTCACAACTATTTGTGATTTGCTTAGTAATATTTCAAAGCGTATCATGAACACATCTGACTGATGACAGTACTTATTTGAGTAATCTGAAGAGAAAACAGGGGACCATAATTAGTAGAAGATGAAATAAAGTCTTTTATTGAAAGTCAGACAGCAAAGACATTTCAAGTTGCCAATAAAGGTAGGAGATGGAAAGATAGTACTTGATATAGAGTAGCAAATATCTTCCATTGGAACAGCTTTATAATAGGTGCAGCATGAACTTTTATCCTCTGCTATGAAATCTTAGTCAATAAGAGTTTGCTAGCTACCTGATTTTAACAAGGATCTTGTATAAAGATTTGTTCTATATATGTCTGTACAATCAAATAACTGTCAAGTAAATTTGAACTGTCACATATTCAGCAGTATTCATGAAACATGTCTCGCCTTACTAAGCTACATCGCCAAAATCCCAGTACTACTAAATAGATCGCAACCTGTCGTACTATTTATACTACTATAAAAAAAATGAATAATTCCCACCATATGCTAAGACATTAGACTTGTCACTTCAGAAAGGCTTTATGTTTTATATTTCTGGGAACATGTATGGTGTATTTTTCCCCACTTTGTCAGAAGAAGATACTCTGAACTACTCGCCCAAATCAAAACTTGGCCCCAGACCTTTGCCAAGGAGTCTATTAGCGGTATTATCTTTGTCCTTTCCTAATTTCACTTGGTCACACTCCAATAAAAGAAAGGTAAATTTTAAGAACCACTGTGGTGGCAAAGGTTGGGGATAGAATTTTGATTTGGGCGAGTACATAGTGCATGGTCCAACTATTCAAGTTTTCATAGTCGTGTACTTGCAATTTCATTGTGTATTTGAAATCAGGTATTATTAAAGATTTATGTTCTAGTACTACAATATGACCCAACATGGCTAGCAGTAGCCACCATTACTTGTGTCATTTATCTTTGGAGAACAGGTATCTTATCACTTTGTCTATACAGAATTTTATTCATTAGGAAGTGGAAAAAAACTGGCGTGGCAAAACTGGATAAGGGATGAATTCACAAGTCAGAGTTCATGGTAATAATCCAGATTTACTGTCTATGTCCTTTGCCTCTTGGCGGCCCATCCTCAGCTGCTTATTGAAATAGCGGACTCAAGTTATCCCTTTCATATTGGCAGGAGAAAATACAGTGACCAAGATTCTTCAGCCCGCGACTAAGCAAAAGGACGTTACTAGGAGAAGAAACTCGGATGTCCCAGGGAGATTCTGCATTGTTTCTGTTTTTACGGCACTAAGGTGTAAATACAAGTAGCATACTAAGTGGATATTTTGGCAAGGCAGCATAGGGCGCGTTCGGTTAATGGCTGAACAAACTGTTCCAGTAGGAAACTTGGAGGGTTCAACTAGTGAATCGAATGGGGCGGTTCAGGCAGAGGATTTCGTGTTCAGTTACCATCCTGCCATTCGGTGAAAATGGGTGTCAATGGTCGAAGATGAAAAGGACCTCAAGAGGTCCTTTTTATCAGCCGTTCGTTGATGTGACAACCTCGATGGCTCCACTCTAGCACCCCTAAAATTGGTTGATTACTGGTATTCTCATCCTGTATTTGGAATCTGGTTTCTACAAAAGTGTTTCAAAGTAAGTTAAAATTAGTACACACCCATGGATGAAATAATTGGAAACAAAGTTCAACAAGATTTTCTGAGTATTTGGAAAAATGTGGCTTAGGAGACACAAGAAACCAGGATGATGGTTTGCGGGGGTAGTCTACTTCTTGTTGTCAAAATTTGACCATTGCAGATATGCAACCACTTTGTATAGAGTTAGGGGTTATGATATCTCACAACTGATTGCATTTCATCTGTAGCCCATTGATTATCTTGCTATTCCCTATCTTGATCGAATAACAACCAAAAACAAGTCTTAATAAAATCAGATTTGAATATGTGATGAAATTAGTAGTACTTGTACTGGATGGTGGGTTGAACAGTCTGCCTAACCGAACAGCATTCTTTCAAAAGGACCAAATCTCAACCAACTGTTCATGGCTGTGAACGGCCCTGTCTGGTACGTCAGGTGAACGGTCCATAGTGTACGAAAGGAAGTCTTAATAAGGCTAGACATGTTTTAAGAAGACTTCTGACTAGTGACTATAGAAAAGGGAAAAACCACTACTACACTAGTACTAGTATGTCAACTATGCAGTACAACTAATGTAACCACCATATAATATAATATATTGAACAATACTGATTAATCATTTTTGCTCTCTGATTATAATATAATATTAAAAATACTTGAACACTTCAAGTTCTACTTTAGTAGATATAAGGTAAGCTGATATTTCAGCTGAAGAGGTAATATTAGAGGAAGAATTGTAGGATGCAACTATGCTGCCAGTGTGAACTTTGGAGCGAAATTGTTCTGACTTGCTTGGTTAAGGGTAACGTAATTTACCGGAAAACCAATGATCACATGGAAACCAATCACCTGTAGCAACCAGAGTAAACTCAAACCCACATTTGATTATCTCTAGAAATAATTCACATCCCACTTTCAAAGTTTATTAGTAGGTCCTTTAAAATATGGAAAATTAGAATAGGTAGTTATTATTTGATAATATGAAATTTCCCTTTATAAGTAGTGCTTTTAAGACAACCTCTGAGAACAAAACAATAATTACTCTAAATGGTAAAGAAATGCCAACAACATACAAGAAGTACTTCCATGAGACAGAGAGAGAGTTCATGGCTACTTTATATCAATATGTAAGTATTTGATTCATCAATATCTAAATATTTATCAAAGTTATGATTCCTAAAAGGAATTACATAAACTATATACAAATCCTACAAATTTGACAACAGGATAACTAGTTAGTAGATTTACTGATAAATGCAATTCTTTATAATTGACTTTACTGTAAGTGTCAAAGTCTGTATAAATAGTTTGAAGCAAAGAAGTGACATTTTTCTTGTTCTGAATATAGATTGATTGAAAGAGTAATACTTTGTTTAAAAGACCTTAAATCACTTTTTACCCCTAATATTATGGATATGCTAGTCTTAAGGCTAGAGACTGCATCCTGGAATTTATTAGTAATAGTAAATATATCTACTAAGTTCTATTTCATAAAATGATTTAGTTTTAATAATTACAAAGCTAATTACAAATAATTGAATTCATTAGCCAATCTAGTAACTAGATATTATATAGTCAAATTTGTTAAATTATGATAAGGTTTCTGTACCCTCATGTCCATAAAGTCCTCATACCCCTGCGGCGCAACGCTGTTACCCCACTTCACGCCAACAACCCCCCTTCACCATGTCTCCACTACATTCAAGAAGAGCCAGAGAAGACCGCAATAAAGAAATTTATACCTTATATAAACACACGGATAGTAGGGCATATTATTGATGCTGAGCCTTATTTAGCACTAAGAGACATTACCTAAAAGGCTAATATTGGGCTTTGTAAGAGCACTGTTGATAAGCTCATCTCTGAAGCTAGGGTTTAAGCTTTTGATGCCCAGAAAAAACCCTTTTGAAGGAATGGACAAAAGGAGCAGAGAGAGGAGTTCGCTAGGAGAAGCAGGAACTGGAGGAGGGCATGGAATTTGGTTGTATTTGTAGATGAAGCTACTCTCATCTATGATCCGAATCCTGCTGGCAGAAAGGTCAGAGTTCAACCTGGAGAAGAACTGGAAGAAAAAAGCTTAAAGGCTAGCTTTAAGTCTGGGAGGACTAGCATTGGGGTATATACTGGAATAGTGAAGGAAGGAAGGACTGAGTTAATTCTTGTGAGGAACAGGGGGGAGGAGGAAAGAACAGGCCTAAGAGACAAACTTGGACTTAATTCCCACCAATATGCAACCAAGATCCACCAGCCCTACCTTATCCCTTTCATAGAAGGTCTAGATAGACCTTCTAATGACATCTACCTTGCTGCACACAATGCACCCTGGCATGCTGGTGTTGAAAATTGAAATTTGCAAGCCGATTGTGGTTATCAAAAACTTTCTTGGCCACCCAACTCACCAGATCTCAATGCTATTGAGAACACCTGGGCACTGCTCAAAAGAGCCCTTGGAAAGCGATTCTCCAGGTTGGAAAGAAGGCCTCACAGTGCTGCTAAATTATTTCAGGCAGCAAAGGAGGAATGAGATTTAATTCCCTAAGAGAAGGTGGATGGGTGGATTGAGAGAATACCTGAGAGACTGCAGGCTGTACTAGATGCAAATAGAAGTCATACCAAGTGGTAATAATGTTTTCTTAAACTTTACTAGTTCTACTTTTATAGTTTTCTTAATTGAGTTGTCTACTTTTTTCTTTTCTTTTTTTGTATGAAGGGTTGGGGTGGTTGTGCAGTTGGACAGTAGGGGTATAAGGACTTTATGGATACAAGTGTACTTTATATGTATTACTGTAGCTTTGAAAAATAATCTGGAATTAATAGAAGAATATTTGTATATTGGTATCAAGGACCTGTGGACTCTCTCTATTACCTTATGGCAGCACTTCTTATATGTTTCTAGTGTGTTTTGATCATTTAGAATGATTGTTGTTTTGTTCTCATAGCATGTCTTAAAAGCAGTACTTATAAACAGAAATTTCATATTATCAAAGAATAACTACATATTCTAATGCTGCATATTTTAAAGTACTTACTAACAAACCTTCAAAGTGAGATGTCGATTATTTCTAGAGATAATCAAGTGTGTGTTTGATTGTACTCCAGTTGCTACAGGGGATTGGTTTCCATGTGATGATTGGTTTGCCGGTAAATTACATCATATTGCTTATCCAGTTATTAGTTAAGAATTAATAGTAAAACATATTCTAGAATAATAGAAAAGAAACAACCATCATAAAAGAGACAAGAAACTACGAGATCCTCAAAGCAATCAATTCTCAATACTAATCACAGAAACCATTGGCGTTTACCAGGACTACTTTGTTTGTGCAGTTAGCACAAATTTCTTCATTTGCAAGTGTATTTCCAGAGGGGGCACTCGCAGGCTAATCTGTCGGAATTAGGATAGAGAGATAATCTTTTATCCAAACTAGGCAGGGACGAGTCAAGAATAACACCATATTAAATACTATCGGTCTGGTCGAGTAATTGACATCAATTGAATCTCATCAATAGGCTCGGTCTGGATTATTTGTGAGCTCTAATTATTTGGACTTTTAACTCTAGAGGAAAGTAGTTACAAAGGAGTAATATGATACTAAGTGAATAAAGGAAACTAGTAACTGAATAGTAGTATAATAGGAAAGGTCTGAGGGATATTAATCACTAAGTAGTGACATAATTGAAAAGATAAAAAGAAACTAGTAAGTGAGGAGTGACAGGAAAGGAAAAGTAGAAAGAAAAGAAAAAACAGGTTTTGAAGTAAAAGGGAATTGGATTTTATCAGTGGGTAGCCTTTTACAAGCATATAGTATGAGAGATAAGTTGAGAAAGATCTAGCTGAGTAAAAAGATGTTTTGAATAAACATCAATTATGACACAAGGATAAAATAGTACTGCATTTGGTATCTTAGTACCGCAAACCTCACAAATAGATGATAAACGCTTCATCATAGGTGTCAGAATTTGCATCTAAGTATTCCCTCATAGCTTAATCATTATGAGTATATTGAAATATTGAAGCAATAATGATTCTTGGTTATCCTACTCCTTCAGAAGAAGTCGAAAGTACTTGACTTTTGCAACTCTATTTCTCTTTTTTATATAGACAAACTTAGATATCTCTAACAACCTCAACCAGCAGCAGTGTGCTGGAACACACAATATCAATAACATGGATATGGATTACATTAGGTGAAAGGGACTGACTAGCATTCGTTACAGGGACTCCAGGGCCTCAGAAGCATTGTGCCCCCGGCCCTGTTCACCACCTCGTCCCGCTGTAGGACCCAGGGGGGCAGTGTTCTTTTTTTTTGTATTTGCTACCTCGGCTCTCATAACATCCATTCCCTACACAGACTCCGTTAAATTAGATGGTGCGAAAAGGGCCCATCTAGTAAATAAGCAGGGACTTGCCCCCAATGGCAGAGGGGTCGGGTATTACTCTAAAAAAAAGCCTTCCTGGCAGATGTAACGGCGGGGCCTGGGGGTTGAAAAACTAGCTCCGCCCCCCGTAACGAACACTAGAATTGACAAAGATCTCTTATTGTATTATTTTCAATTTTCTAACTCCTCACTACAGTGATTTTTAGTAACACCAATGTGTCTGTACTATTGAATACTAGTAATCAAATAGGCTCTTCAAGCTCTTATATAAGTGATCTAATTTAGCGATTGTCTTGTTATCATCCTTTGACCTGTTTTATTAGCACAAATAACTCGGTCGGCAAAATTATCTGCATAAGTCAAATAATTGACCTTAGATGCTATAATGGATTCAGTTGTAAATACAAACACTTGTGACTTGGTTGGTATTAAAGGTAGCTTGTCTGAGTGAAACACCCTTCCACTTATGGACATCCGGTGGACATCTATTTGAAAAGGCCATGCGGCCGTATTTTCCAAGCATTCATATGAGTAATACTGCAATCTAAGAAAACTTGAACCCAATCTGTAAGCACTAAAATCAAACTCAATCTAAGACATTTAAGATATGCCATTATTTGTAAAATGTAAGATGGCGATTTGACGTCCAAACTGGTTGTGAATACAGTTTTCAACAGTTTGAATACTTCAGTAAATGAAAAATTTCAATCCAACTTGAACAAATACTATTCTCAGTCATCCTTAAACTCTCTATCATTTTCTGTTGATGCTTTTTCTAGGCCGATTCCCGCCCTAGTACTTAAGTGTATGACAGTTTTGTATAACCTTTCCCTTGGGTTATTGTGAATATGCTTGGGCTGAGGTCACAATTCTATATCATTATATAAGACATTTAGAAACTATCTTTGCTGAAATTATAAAAGGAGTGGATACTTAAAAGCTCGGGAGAATGGTTCCCCATGCCAGGAGGACATATAGTGGATCCAATATGGTGACTAACAGTTCTTAGCTTCTAGACCTGAGCCTCTTGATTAAAGGCCACCAATACTAGAAGCTCACCATATACTACATTAGATTCAATTAGCAATTGCTAATACTTATGTTAGTTTAAAGCTAGTTCCTTTGGTTTTATTCCTTTCTCTTCTCAAAAAGGAATTAACTAGACTCATCAACTTCCTTCTGTATATAATCGAAGAGATAATATAAAAAAGGGTTACCATAGTATATAGTCCCTTGATATCCGATTAGTCTAAGAATTAGCAGACAAGTAACAAAGGATGATTTCCCTTTCTACTTATTAGAACCCTGGGCAGAAAGAGAATATAGAAGTTATACTTAACACAACAGGTTCAAGTTGCCTGAATACTTGATGATTGAGTTGGGCACCTCTTTAGTGCAATTCGGTCTCAGAATACCTTTTTGACTCTGCCCTGTAAATAGAGCAACCTGGTTGAAGTCAATTTCAACAGATTAGCACAAAGCAATAACTGGTTATTAGTAGGTTTAACTTGCCTGAAAAATCAATTATTCAGTTAGAATATGTAAGTTGAATAGAATGTTGAGACTGTAGTTGAGCAATAGAGTGAAAGTAACAGATTGGGTGAGTGGTTGATCAGGCTTGTAAGCAGTTGACTCACTTGTTAGACGGCCATAGGACAAAGTAACACAAGTTAAGGTAGTAAGTGGGTAAAGAATTTTGTGAAATGAGGGGCTATGATATCTTGAGGAAAAGATATGACAATCACTGCCCTGACGCAAATATAAGCCAATGGTAAGAAGCATACCTGCATGATAGCAGACTAGTGAAGAAGGAAAGAGAAATGTTGAAGGCAGATCTTGATCAGCAAAGTGATAGAAGTATTTGAGTGAGGCACACTCTGTGACTGTTTTTCACTAGAGAATTTGTGGGATAAATTTGGACTTGCCCTCTGGTTCTTGCAGTGAGGGCACCCTTGAGGAAGATGGATCTTCAGGTTGCAACTGTACAGCTGGATAACCTCATGCCCTATATGCCAGTGCCATTTCGGGTTTACTCAAATTGTGCGATAATGAACATCGGCCAAGCACCACCCCAATCTCATCAAGTAGCATACCTACCTCCCTAACATCAACACTTTCATCTTCACTTAATACTGTACCGGCTCTACCTAAAAACTTCCCTAGACAGATATGCTCTATACACACTTCTGGCTCCTCACATTCCTTCCGCCTTTACACTTTCATCTTCCAGTAATCCGCCCTTGCCCTATGTGTTGAGTTTGGCTTGAATCGGAAGACCATTCGATGCTTCCCGCTTACCCCACGCTCCACTGCAACTCCAACTCATTTAGCGACAGGGCAAACTCTATTTTCTTTCACTTTTTTCGATTGTTGCATTCGGATTACCTTGTTCACGGAGATCAATGATATTCTACTGCAGTCGATTCTTCTTTTGTTTTCCAATCCGACCTTGTGAACAAGCTTTCCCGTGCCATTCCCGGTATCGAATATACACCCAACTCAACAACCACCCCCCCTGGCCCCGGAACGACCTGGGAGAATGGAAGATGGCTCCAACCTAGTGGCATCGAGAGGGGGTTTGATAATACTGGCAACTCGGGAGCGGATTAGCCCTCTCGTAAGAGTAGTTAACCATCTTCCAGCTCTCCTCGTTGTTTTGTTCTTCCTTGAATTCTAGATCGAAGCGGGGGTGCTCCAACGTTATCTCGAAAGATCCGGGCTCCCGCCGCCCACAGGTGTTCGCAGTCGTCCGGGGCGACTGCCAAGAGCCCGGGGCGGGACGGGACGGCAAAATGTAGTCAGTCCTCGTCTTTCATTCCTACTTGTCGGGCAACTTGAGAAAATGACTGACAAAGGAAACTAGGACGTAAAGAATGACACGATAGGGAAGGCATAAAGGAAACTAGCCTTGGAACCGAGTGATCGCCCGTGATTTCAACATCACTTAGCACAACTCGAAACTCACCTCCCCGCTAGACATACCAATTTCAAGATTTTCATGTTTCATTTTTGATAATTAACAGGCAGCCTCCCGAAGGACAAGTAGGAATACAAACTAAGTAGTAACAGAGTATATATCAAAAAAAATTACCCTACCTCCCGAGCATGAGATAAGTCAATCTTGAGATCCGATACAACTTTGCTGAAATCTACTATTTATTTCCTCCAACAGGTTTTGTACTCTGTCTGTTTATTCCGATCCATCAATCCGCCCGCGGCATCTTTGATGAGCTGCTTATAAGCGGGGGACTTTTTAACCTCACAGGCCTCGGATTCAGCATGTTGGAGGAGGGATGATGAGGAGGCGAAACATGAGGAGCAGGTAGGACAACTTGCCACCTACCTGTTAATATTTAGATATGGATAGATACAATAAAGAGAGCCTTACCGGAAAGACTTCTTGTCATGAGTGATACTCTCAAGATGTGCTTGAAGCGCTGTGGAGGAACAGAACTTCTTCTGGCACTTGAGGAGGGGACAAACATAGACTCCAAGCGTCTCATTCCAAAACTCTGCTAGATTTTCTATACGGGAACTGGCCGGTTCGGTAGGAAGGGTCTGGTCGGGAACGCTGACGAAATCTTTCGGGACTGGCTTCTCAGCTATGAAGCCCTTGGGAGTGTGGGCGAGGGCAGCTTTAACACGTGGGGGGATAATTCTGACACGCCAGGCTTGAGTGGTAGTGGCCCTAGCAAGAATATCCACCTGGAGGTCATTCTTAGAAATGGGATTTTTCTCGCGGTTGACCAAGCTGCGAAAGTTAGATGCAGAGACCTTGCCCTGGCACTGCCCGGATTCGATGTGTTGGGTAACGGCTGAAATGGAGCTGAACAAGACATCGCAGCCTAGACATGGATGAGTAGTAGCAGGCTTGGGCCAGTGGACCTAACAGTAGTATTAGCTTGCCAAATAACATCTCGAGTAGAAGGGATGAGTTAAAGACACACTTGCTTAGAGTGAAGCCCAAGCGCCTCAAATGTGTCAAACTCATGAGAGCGCTTACGACGGATCACATGCTCTGAACTCTCCATAACATGTGACTTCAACTCGGACTCATCCTTAAAGTCGATCCTACACATTCCACAATAAAAATGCTTCCTAACACCGGCCTCGTTATCTCCTCTAAGCTTATGGTGATGGAAGGCCTCTGCCTCCAAAAACCTCACATCACACTTCTCGCACTGAAGGAGGCCACTATTCTCCCGGGGTATAATCTCGTCCCAATCCCCGGCAGGCTCCTGCTTGGTATGGAACTGGAATCCGTTTTTATCGACATACGTTCCCTCGTTGTCTGAGTCCGAGTATATCACTGGGTCGCTGCGACTGCTGTGGGTTAGCTGTATGGGGGGTATAAAGGGGAGAAATTCGGACGCGTTATTACCGAGCTCTCTTGTAAGGTACGGGCATGCTTTCTTCTCAATTAAAAGGTTCTGCGAAATGTGTATGAGCGGTTCGGGGTTGATTTTCTCTTTTTGAAAAGTGGCAGTGTTCCTGTGGTGGTGGTGGTGGTGGTCGTGGCAGCATTGCCAGAAGTTAGGTAATGAAGGTTTCAAAGGGAGGCTTAGTACGTGTTTAGGGTAGGATCGAATGGTAATGAATTTTTAAGGTAGGTTGTTCTGTTAGATTGTGCGGGTGGAGGATAAGGGCTTGTGTTGAGAACCCTTTTCTAATCAGCATTTGTGGGGAGGTTCTGGGTTATCTTTGATGTTGGAGCCGAAGGCAGCAAAACACGAGAGCACTATCATTTCCTACACAAGCAAGATTTAAATCCATATCACACAGCATCATACCCCTAGAAAGGCCAAACTGTCAAGCTTTATAGAAAACCTCAGATAAGTGTTAAGATGAAAGCTACACCACCTAATAAGTAACATACGAGGCTATCATATGTAGGATGACGCATGTAACAGGTATACATGTTCTGGTAACTGTTGGAAGGATGTGGTTGACTTTAAAATATGCGGAAGAGTCTGAAAGATTGTTTAGATGATAGCGGATAATTTGGGAGATTGAGATAGAATGTTTCACAGTTTATGCAGGAGATTTGACTGACATGCCTTTCCTTTGCTTATCACGGAAGTGTAAGGAGGAACAATGGCATGGAGGGAAATAGAGAGATCGGTGTGGCGACCGATGGAAGGATCACGATGGGATACTTATGTTTTACTTATACACCTGTCTCTACCATTGAGTTTTGTTTTTAGTTGAGGCGAATTTCAGAGCGTGAGCGAAGTGTCTAAGTTCCGTGTGAATTCTCTTTCTATCGTCTACCACTGTGCCATTCATAATCTGCCAACGTTTAGAGTAACTGTATGCAGGGGGAGCAATGAATATCCTTTATTGACTGTTGATTACTTGATTTATTATACCTTGTGGACGAAATTCATAGCTGCGTAGGGAAGTCCGCTGACCTGTATTTTTCCGGTACTCCATCACAACCAATTTGGTTTCCCCCTAGGCCGCTAATTAGGGCGTTATCTTTTACCTTGTAATCATGGCCAGCACTAGATACTAATACTAGCCCATTTGGGGATCGTGATAGGAAAAACATTGTGCTTCAGAACCGGTGTAAAGTTAGTGCTCAGAATACTGCAAAATCAGCACCATTCAATTCAGCATTGCCATGATGGACAAGAGAGCGGCCGCATAGATTTGCTCCAGGTACTAAAATAGGCTAATGCTCAACCCTCTAAATGGGGCTGGCTAGGAGATAAGTTTAATTTGCTGTAATGGGGCACGGAAAAATACCAGCCATGAATTTCGGCCAGAGGGAAGGAACTTCAGTCTTGACGACAACACTCCCCCACCAGCCCCAGTATCACTAAAGCCAAGAAAAAGAAAAAGGAATATAATTACATAGTAGAATATATAGCAAAATTTAATACTTGAGCTAGAGAAATTTCTTTAGGTTGTGTTGAAAGGGCGGGTTGATAAGGATGGTTGTGTTGCCGTCAATCGTTAGTTCGTAGTTAATTCTGTTAACGTACCATACTCTCGTTTCCATCCTGGCAATGCTGAAGAGTACTGATTTTGCAGTATTCTGAGCACTACACCACAGCATTTTTCATATTATGATTACTCAAATAGGCTGGTGGTTGTTATTTGAAACAGGCCTGGAATGTCTCAGCGACCGTGGGGGACAAGCAATTCCATGTGGCAACTGAAGCTAGTTTTTTAGTTTACACTTTAGCGTGATGTAGGTAGTAGCCACTGCTGTCCTCCTCGGAATAGTCCTAGTGTCCCGCGGCTGCCTTGAGGTAAGGGATTGCCTCTTTTCGGCCAAGGCAAAGCCAAGATTTCTCTGTACCGTAAGAACTAGAATAATTGAGCGAACTTCAGACGTCTTAGTGCGAGGTTGAATGATTCCAGTTCTTACGGTATAATACTTTAAAAAAGAAAAGCAGTCCATAACGACGGATTGGTCTCGTCTAAGATTTCCCTGCTAAATTACATCGCCCTCAGGCCAGCGCAACGCTACTAATTTCCCAACCAGTGAGCTGCCAAACCAGCCCACGCAAAATACGCGGGTATATAGACCTCCCTCCCGTACCTTCGCCCAAATTTCTTTTCAGTTCCTTCTTTCTACTACGCTAGGCCTTTTATCAGCTGCTTCTATCGGAAAACAAATTCACTTGGGGTTTAATGGCCCCACTACCACCCGCAGGGCGCGGTGCCAAGGCTGTACTCTCCACCTTATTCTCCACCAACTCCCCCGCAACCTCTCCTAAAGGGATCAACCTCATCGAGCTCAAGGGGTGTGTGACCCCGTCTCTTCTTCCTTCCCCTCCCCCAATTGCACCGCCAGAGCTGCCAGTGCCCGCTGGATTCGAATTGGGACCCCCAGAACCTGAAAAAGAGCCTCGGCCTGAAACCCCTCCTCTGCAGAGCACTGATGTGTGTGAGGGGCCGGTATTAAACCGGTGGAACTACAACCGCAAACGCTCCAGTATGATACTTGTCTCTTTCAGCGCCCGGGATGCCTAGACCGCTAACCCTTGAATCAGCCCAAGATCTAGAACCCCCAGTGACGGCAATAAATTTGACGCCAGAGGGAGAATTCCCTTTGTCATACACCCAGGGGCTCTCTCTTAGCATTTGTGGCTTCCTTGTTACTGTCTTCATTGGCGCTGCTGCTATGTCGGCCATGGCTAAACTTGAGAGGAAGCTGCACCACCGCATGACCCGCTGCAAGGTTGAACTTAGAGAGCATCACAGTACGTATGCGGCTTTGCGTTGTGTTGTATACTTTGTTTTAACCATTTGTTCCTGGGTTGTCCTTCTCCTCGCGATTTTCGGGCTCCTGCGACTTTTGCAGGCTGTCATTAGAGCTGCTTAAGGGATTAAACTTCGTAGGTTTCGCTACGAGAGTGGATGGTTTCCGGAAACCTTTGTTTCCCGCTCCTTTCAGATTATGTGTAACCAGATAGGTGTAAGAACGGAATTGGTATGATACGAGATCCCATATAGTGATGGAAACTATCAGATCATGATCGAGTTTTGCTCGACTATAGTTTGCTCGATCAACCTCGATCATAGGGGTTCCTCGATCAGATGATGATCAGGCAGAGCATGCATGATCTGATATATTTGCTCGATCACGGGTACTACTCGATCATGCTCAACCATCATCCAGTATGCTCGAGCATCCAGAGTCATGCCCGATCACTCAACTAATCTTAGTGATTGGTGTCTGAGGTTGTGCTGCAGAGGCCGGAATCGAAGTGTAAAGTAATGAGACGTGAACAACGAGAGAAAGGAGAAATAGATTCTGTCTTGCTTATTCGCCTATAGACGCGCCTGAGACCACCGTACTTATAGCCATCCGCAGTATCAACATACATCAATATGACTCTAGTTACTTCCTAGTTCCCCATGTCCCAAGTAGTGTGGCCACTAGCTGAATATATCTGTACCGCATATCACATTGAAGTAACCCTTCCAACAATTGGGTAATGAAATGAACTTATCTAAAGAGAGTCTACCTTCGCACTAGATACTAATTCTTTCGGCAAAACTTTATGCTGCTAGTTCTTTAGCAAACTGCCATCCTGACTACTGACTTTGTCATAATGACACCACTCCCATTGTTCCGGGTCTATGACAAGGTAAGTTAGTGAATACCGCTAGCCACTCTGGATCAGCCACAAATTGCCCTGATACACTAGGGGGACGATAGGGTAGGGGTATTTTGTTCTCATTATAACACGAGTGTGAATACTCATAATCCCTATTGAATGAATATTTCATTCCTGATAACGTACTGGACCGGGAAGTGGATCAGACGCAGAAGTGAATCGGTTTGTATGTGAATTTTGCGCAAACCCCCACTACGGGAAGTTCGACAAAATAAATCCTCCGAATTCAGGTCAAAAACAAGCAAGTCTGGGATAGTGTGCTATCAGAGATACCTCCTACCCTTCTAAATCTCGTCTTCTTGCTGTTGCGCGTCAATTAGGATTTCCATATTTCTACTTTTTTGGTGCGTTTTTACTGATCC
>Ga0307507_10005741_pt1 | contig 19995 bp, 12 predicted proteins | sample 7_EM_MG_FD_207223 | JGI IMG/M metagenome (GOLD analysis project Ga0307507, IMG submission 207223) | Populus trichocarpa ectomycorrhiza microbial communities from riparian zone in the Pacific Northwest, United States - 7_EM | ecosystem: Host-associated > Plants > Roots > Unclassified | place...
TGGCTTCCAAAGTCCCATGCATTCATGGCCACACCATTGGCTTTCAGATCAATAAGAAGGGCTTGTTTTGCATCTTCTGGTCTCAAATGGGAAGGTGGGGTCTCTATGGTTCAAGGAGCTTCTAGAGGAATTGGCCTTGAATTTGTAAGCTTTTACTTTAGTATGCAAAGTTCTTGTCTTTTGATTGCTTCAATTGTTTCTTGCATCTGCTAAAAATGGGTTGGTGTTTTTTTGTAAAGAAAGATCTGGAGAATAATGTTTAAGTTAAATGATTGGCATTTGGTTCTTGATAATTGATCTTAGATTTCTTGATTAGCGTAATCAAATTAACTGCATGCATAATTAAGTCTATTGATTGATATCTATCACATTGGTTGCTAATGTTTCTCTCTGTTGTTTTTTCATAGTCTTGATGAATTGCTAGAGAGCTGCTAGTTTGTTTTTATTTTTTTTTTCAATTTTCCATCTGGCATTGGAAATGCGGACCATTTCCTTGATAATCAATAAAAGGGCTTTCCTGTTTTTGGTTTTTGTTTATGGTAGAGAAATTTTGTGGATTAATTCATCCTTGGAGTAATATAACAATGCCAAATCATTTTCCATGTCAGTTTTCATTGCCTTTTCAGCTTTAGTTAGTGTCATTGTTTTGTTGAAAACCCGTTGGACCAATCCGATTAGCTTATCGTGTGGTTGTTATGCCAGTTTTCTTATTAGAATCCCGTTGGATATGAGTAGTAGACTTTATTTAAGAATATAATTATTCTCATTTTTCTTCCGAGGTAGAAGTTACTATGTAACAAGTTGATTTAGTACTATTCTTGATGCCAACTGATTTTTGGGGCAATTAAATGACAAAAACTCATGTTGTAATTTTCATCACTATCTATTAATTCTGTGCGCAAAACTTGAATTGTATACTGCCTGCTGCAGGTTAAACAGCTTCTGGAAAAAAATGACAAAGGGCATGTTATTGCTACTTGCCGAAATCCTAATGGGGCAACAGGACTTGTTGATTTGAAAAATAATTTTGCTGAGCGCCTTAACATTATGCCAATAGACCTGACCATTGAAAGTACTATAGAGGTTGGTGCTCATTTTTTGGTTGATATCTCCTGCCTTAGTCCAGGCCAGAAGAAAAGTTTACCTCTGCCTTTTCTTTTGAGTCATCGTTTGAACTCAGTTGTCTCAGTTTTTTCTGCTTCCTGCCTTGTGAAATTCTTTGGGATGACCATATCATTATTTTAAACTTACAAAAATGCTTGATGTTGGAATGACTCTTGTGAGATCAGAAATTTTTCTGAATTTCCTTTAGCATTTTCACAGCAATGATCTGGTGCATTAACACTTGTGTACCCTGATTAACTGCCAACTGCCAACATGCTGAAGGAAAGTGCTGTTCTATTTTTTTTTCTTCGAATTTCCTGATATGATGTCATATTTCAGGCATCTGCAAAGTTCATAAGGGAGAAATATGGCTCTCTGAACCTTCTGATTAATGCATCAGGAATCCTCTCAATACCAAATGTGTTGCAACCAGGTAGGAATAGAAGTTGAGCAGTAGACTTTCACATCAGCATTGTATTATATTGTAGCAAACAGGAAGCTAGTTTCTTTAGCCACTGTACTTAGGTAGGCAAAAGAATTGATTTCTTTTGTTTCCAGTGCAGAAACAACATTGAGCAAAGTAGAGAGGTCATCCTTAATGCTGGCTTATGAGGTCAATGCTGTGGGTCCTATTCTAGCGATCAAGGTACGGGGAATGCTGTTTTTAGTTAATGACTGATAATTCATATTGTGTGAAATGTCTTCGGAAGAACCTAGTTCTGCATTCATTTTGGCGTAGCTGTTTTTCGGTTAAGATCAGCTATATTCATGAATGCTGAATTATCAAATGTATTGAAGTACTAAAGCCAGTCATGCTTTCAATAGTTTTTTTCTTTCAATACATAAAGCCAAATGCAGGAAGAATCACTTTTAACCTTTCTTTCATGAGAGAAAAGAAGTCTTCATTTTAAATTGGTCCTTGGATGAATGCATGAATAGAGCACAGAAAAAGAAAACAAACACAAGCATCTGATTTTCTAGTGCTGTTTATAACTACTAGTAATTGTTATTAGTATTGAAAGAATAATTATTGCAGGCACAGAAACTCCTTAACAGTGTTAACCTTGAAGAGATGCATTCGAATTTGATATTAGTATTATCAGGCAATGATAAAGTTGTTGCACTAGGGGTTTCTCTATTGCCTTTTTGTTTCTTCCAAGGGGGTAATGATTCACATGGAGCTAAATATTGTTGTTTGCCATTTGCAGCACATGTGGCCTCTTCTGAAGGCTGGAGGAGGCTTTGGAACTGAAAGGGATGTTGCAGTGGTGGCCAATTTAAGTGCCAGAGTTGGATCAATTGGAGATAATCATCTAGGTGGTTGGCATTCATATCGATCTTCAAAGGCTGCTCTAAATCAGTGTATGATTTCTTCCACAAAGTTCCCTTGGCATGCATTTCTTGATTTATGGCTTCAATTTATCCTCTTTAACTGTTCCTTAATCATTTCCACAAGCAATGAAATGTTGCATTACTGTATGGTTAGTCCTTTCAGATCCTGAGCATATTTTATGTGAATGTGGTAACTTGGCTTCAGCTCCTACCTGTCTTATTTTCTAGTACTGCAATTAGATATGACAAGAAGAATCATGGTTACTTTAGTGAAGACATCTATGTTGGCTTATGTTTATTTTCACCTCTGCAAGGAATATTTTATACGTCAACTTTCAACACTTTTTTGAGTGCAACTTGGCAAGGAATCTGTCAAGGGCACCGTTGCCTAAGATTTGAGACTATTCATGCATGTGAGGTATGCCTTTTTTCTATGTTTGGACCATCCAATGCACAGGCTACAGATGGCATATGCAAAGGACATGCTTGGTGTCCTGAAACACAGGCATATCCAGAAGTTTTCCAGCCAAGTCTTTTTGAGGCAGGAAATACTAGTGAAGAAATAATTACTCTGTGAAGAAAATTTCCATGGTCTTCGAAAAATATTCTAAAAGATTCCCTGCATGGCATTTACTTTTGTTAAACTTTGCTGGATGTCACCTGGTTTATGATTTCTATGCTCTTCTTTCAAATATTTCTATAAAAAGAAAAAAAAAGCAGTACACTTTCCATTCTTCACTTTCAAATATTGTGAAACCTTGCTGGATGTCACCTCCTTCATCTTGTCCATTCCACCTTAAAAATCATAAAAAGAAAAAAAAAGCAGTACACTTTCCATTCTTCACTTTCCTCTGACTAATATAATTCGGTTAATTAATGTCTTAGAATGACTTTGATCAGCAGTCCTTTAAGAATATGCATATTCACATGAAGTGAATGAATACTACTAGGGCGTGGAAGCATGGTATCTTGGTGTGCATGCATGCATGCATAAATCTGTTTTGGGTGGTAATTAGTCTCTTTTAGCTTTTGTTATTGTTTCGTCCCATGCTAAAACATACACATTAAAGGCATCATTATTTGAATCTCTCTTGTGGTAATACTTCTGTTGGCTGATGGTAGCAGTGACAAAAACTGTGTCGGTGGAGTTTGCGCGAAAAAGGGATCCAATTATATGCATCCTTTTGCACCCAGGCACGGTAGACACAGATCTTTCTAAGCCATTTCAGAGAAATGTCCCCGATGGCAAGCTTTTCACCAAAGAGTTTTCAGTGCAGCAGCTCTTAAGCATCATTAATAATGCAAAGAGCCATGATAATGGGAAGTTTTTTGCCTGGGATGGCCAGGAAATTCCTTGGTAATTGGTTATTGTACTGAATTGAAGTCACTATTTTTGTTACCACGCAACTCGTATATGTCCTTTCTTCGTTGATCATAAATTGATTTGACTGAGTGATCCATCCTTTTCCCTCTGTTCACCTGATGCAAAGCATGCAAATCCTCATCACGAACAACATGCTACCCCAAGCAGCAAAGTATGAGAATAATTTATTGGTTTCTTATTTGTAACTTAATTTTTCCAAACATCATTGTGGGTTTCGAAGCTATTGAATTGTGGGCTGGTCTGCAAATGCCAGCATTTCTTTTGATGTCAGTAATAAATGGACAATTGTGGCTGTCATTGGGCTTGGTCTTTAGGGCTATGGCAGATAGCTGGATCTGAAGAGCAAATGGAACTACAAGAATGTCAGTATATTTTTGGTTTGATCTAGTTATATTATAGCACAACACTGCAATGCATGCCTTGCAATATGTCAAAATTTGAAGTTCAGCACATAACAAGATCATAAGAGGAGGCAGAAGAAGAAATGAAAAGCATGAAATCTGAATCTAAAAAGCCAACTTGTTATGGTATCAAATCGCATGATTATTGAGGTACAAAGTAGGGTCTACAGACCACATGCATTGCCTTAAAGTGTTTATTCAACTAGTAGTAAAATTCTACTCTCCTAGACACTCCTCGGTCACTGCTCGACTTCGATCCACTGTAAGAAATCTAAGTGAATCCTGCAAAGCCAAAATCAAAGCATAAGCAAATCACTAGGGCCCAATTGATCATTTGCTAGTTGTCAGTGGGTGCACAAGCTGTGAGGAGAATCAATGGAACCTATGAGGTAACAATAATATACTTACGCATCACAGTTGACACTTTCAGAGACAGGGAATCCAACTTTGATGTTGCAAGCTCCAGGAATCTTGCTCAAGAACTGGTCCAATACGTTCTGATTATGTTGCAGGATAAAGTTCAATGGAGTTGATGAACCTGGCAGGACTTTCATGACAGAGCTGCATATCTTCATATTGGTTTCACACATGCAAGCACCTAAGTAGTCATAATCACATATTTTTCATCAAAACAAACAAGAATATACTCTAGACTAGGTTAGTCACTTGTGTTATCTAAATCCCAAGATGTTCATCGTAAACTCTTCGTTTGTAAATTCCAGTAAATAACTTGACGCAGCCGAAGAAAACAAGCACAAAAGAATCTCAAACAACTAAAGCCCTCATTCATACTTAAATATGTCAATGGCCGAACCTTACAAGAATCAAATAGAAGAAACAACATAAAATTCAAAATTAAAATGGAAATCCAGAAAATAAAAAGAAAATAACAAAACCGAATCAAAGAACATCATCCTTGCGACTAGTTTCATCCTTTAAGAGTAGTTTGAAGGACTTTCCAACAGTGGCTAGTTATGGACAGCCAATTCTCTATGGAACTAAGCCCCTATAATCTCATGACCAAATTTGAATCTAATTCAACAAGGCATTTCAAAAGCTACGAGTTTTTCTAGCCGACTAATCATTAGTATGATTCGGTCTTTTCTTGAGCTTAGCTCTATTATACTAATTCATAAATGAGCTTGCTAGGCTTTTCACATCATCCAGTTATAGTGTATTCACAATAAACTGTTCAGAACCATCAAGCCCATCTAAATCCCTAAACTTTATATGTTTAAACATCCCTTTTTCATGTTTGCTTACCATAAGTCAGACTCAGACCACAATCTTAAAGATGACAGAATACATTAGTAGACACATCAAATCTTCTTCAAGATACTTCAATTTATTGCATAAAATATTGAAAACAGCATCAAACATTGATGGAAAAGATGTAAAGGAATTAATGTTTTGGTGTACAAAGCAAAATTTGTTAATTCTCCTAGAAGATACCTATTCACTAGAGATAAATCCAAGGACTCTCAAACCTTTGAGAGCTAAAGTAAGAAGTTACGAAAACTATAAGGACTAAAAAACGGCATACCAAAAAATTATTGTTTATGACTCCCTTGTTCTACAGTTTAAGTCATGGATGAATTTCAAAAAAAAAGAAAAAAAGAAAAAGTCATGAATTGAATTGAATAATGCACCTAATTAACACTCATCCGTATAGATTTGGACCTTTATGCTATACCCAAAAACCCTATAAAAAATCCCATCTTTCCCTCCAAACCACAATTTACTGCCATCCCACGAGATTCCACAAGCACTACACAGCAGCTGCCATACAGTCTCCAATGGAAGCTGCGGGCACAGATTCCGATGGCCGTGAATTCAAAAATCCAGATGAAATGTGGTTAGAACACACTGGAGACACTAACAAGAAGACTCAATGGTACCATGATGGTGTTGCTTATTGGGAAGTAAGTTTGTTTGTTTGTTTCTTTATTTGTGTTTTTTGAGCTCCCAATTGAGAAAGATGAAAGATTGATGAGAGTAATATAATGGGTTTTTGCTGTTTTCTGTTAAAAGTTTTGTTTTTTTGAAGTGTACGGGTGTGTTTTTGAGGACCCAATTGAAAAAAAAATGGAAGTTTGATGCAGAAATTAAAGTGGGTTTTTGTTGTTTTTAATAAAGTTTTGGACTTTTTGTGGTTTGGTTTGAAGGGTGTGGAGGCATCAGTGAATGGAGTGTTAGGTGGATATGGGCATGTGAATGATGCTGATGTGAAGGGAAGTGAAGGGTTTCTACAGACCCTTTTAGCTGAACTGTTTGTTGACGGAGGAATTGACAGGCATCTTGTTGCTCTTGGTATTCTTTTTCACTGTGTTATTGAGTATTGAATTTAAAGTAGCAAACTTTTGAGTTTTTTTCACTGTCATTTGGTGATGGGAACATGTTTTATATGCGAAACACATATTTTTAATGATTCTAGTATTTATTTAGGTGGGTGAAGCTGAATTTTGCTTACAAGGCTGTCTATTTACATTTAGCATTTGGGAAAGTTTCATATACGAGAAGGAAGTGAATAGAGCGTTTTAGATTAGTTGGTGTGCTACAGAATTATGACTAGTTTTCGAGTAAGAATTGTTTCTAGATGCTAATGAAGCTCATGTATCACTTTTGACATTTATAATGGTATCATTATGATAGCAATTGTCACTGAATATTGATGCTACTATGTGTTGGCTCGCTAGGAAAACAAAAGTCTCTGCATGTAGTGCCCGTATAAGGAAAACAAAAGTCTCTGCATGTAGTGCCCGTATAACACGTTTTGAAGCTGCATCTTGGTCATAGGATTCTATTGTGTCAGATATCATTTAATTCTTAAAAAAGTTTTAACTACTATTTCAAGATCTTGAATCTTAATCAGCTTTATTATTGGCCATGCACATCGCTTGTCAGTACTCTAAAGTTGAAACTCTGCAGATTGTGGTTCTGGTATTGGGAGAATCACCAAGAATCTTCTCATAAGGTTTTTCAATGAGGTAAGGCCATTGATCCTTATGTCCCTGTATATTACTAGATGTATGAACTATGAGTTGTTTGTGCCTTTCTACAACTATAAAATCCTGACGCAGCTCATTAATCTTTTCATTCTCTTTCCAGGTTGATCTTCTTGAGCCAGTGTCGCATTTCCTTGATGCTGCCCGTGAAAGCTTGGTCCAAGAAAATCATATGGCATTGGATAAGCACAAGGCCACTAATTTTTATTGTGTCCCCCTTCAGGTAACACACTCTTAGATTGATTTGAAAGCTTGATTTGCTCTAGGATGAAATTGGAATCAATATAATTTAGTTTGCAGAGTCACAATGAATCAGTTATTTTTTTTTCAATATATAATTTTCCAAATTTATTTCTTTCCTACAGTATATTATACATTGAAAGGATTTTTCTAGTCACACTACATTCGAAAAGTACATTTAAAAGGTTGAATATAATGTGCATTGTAAATTAATAGCTATAGCCCAGCTTACCTTTCACTATTTTTTTCTTTGCTTTTGTTTTTTTCTTCAGTAAATGAGGTTTGCTTGCCTTTGCCTTTAGGAATTTACACCAGATGCAGGAAGATATGATGTTATCTGGGTTCAGTGGTGTATTGGGCATCTCACAGATGATGACTTTGTGTCATTTTTCAATAGGGCTAAGGTAAATCAACGTTGGCCTTGAGTTTAATATTTTAAATACCCAAACAGTTATAGTGTACATTTATTCATCTACAAGGAATGATTATGATATTTTCTTGAATTTTTGGTTGTTTTGTTGAAATAACATGACTTGTCCTTGTGTGTTAATTAAGGACTACATTTCTCTTCATTTCAAGTGTTCATTTTGTATTTTACCAATTTTGTAGTTGCCATTTTTTCCAAGAAAATTAACATGTACTATAAAAAACTAGTAAGATTTACATCTATCATTAATTAGAAAGAAAATCTTGAAGTTAAAAGTCTAATTGCTTACGAGTTACTTTATCAAATACATGATGTTCTTGACTTCCACCATCTAGGTGGCTGGGGTTGCATTTTGGGGGTGAGAGCTTACATTTCCATAGTATGTACTGTCATTTCTTTAATTTTCATGCTGATTGCAGATTGGCCTCAAACCTGGTGGATTTTTTGTCTTGAAGGAGAATCTTGCAAGAAGTGGTACTTTGCTTCCTTCTATTTCATAGTGAAAAAATGTATTGGCCCACTTTCCATTGAAGATGATTCTGAAATCACCTTCGAAGTGCTTGATGTCCATACAGAAAAGTGTAGTTGCAGTTGCTGCAAGGATCTAATGTTATTGACTTCTGAACTCAAACTGCATGTTTTCAGGATTTGTGTTGGACAAAGAAGATCGAAGCATAACCAGGTCTGATTCATACTTCAAGGGGCTCTTTAGTCGGTGTGGATTGCATCTCTACAAATCAAGGGTTAGCTTCTATGCATTTTAACTTGAAATAGACAACTAAAGGTGCTTGTACTAGTTCACCTTATATGGCTTTCTATCAATATTCTCTACTCATCCTACTCAATTAAGCTTCATTGCAAAAAGTGTAGCAATGTGAGAATGTGTTCCCAAAGGGACTCTTAGAGCTGTATTTGCATTTGCATCTGCAGTTAGTTTGATAAAGCAGTCTATTTGCATCCCTGCACCACAGATGAAGTTTCTTGTTGTTAGTTTAGGTGGGGAAATAGCTCGTGAGCTTTAAATTGGGGCACAAACCAGTAATGATGCAATGCTTTAAGTTGCACCCCAACTGATATTAGTGGATTGAAGATCAGAAATTGCACTAGAAATGCCCAGTGCAGAACTGCAATTTGGCAGCCCATTTTTGGACATGACAGTATGGGTCAGCACACATTTCTGGTTAGCTGTCCTCTAACAGCCGCATCAATCATTATTGTAACTGATTTTTAATCTGTGTAATACAGAACTTTATTGCTGTACTTGTATTTACTAAAATTTGAGATTTATTTTTATTATTTTTAATTGAGTAATTTACCAATTTGAGTTGGAAAAAAAAAAAAAAAAATTCAGAGTCGTAGAGCTCTCCTCTCTCCCTGAAGCCATGTAACCTGACTAGCAAAATTTTCACCTCCAGTTAGCAGTATCCGAGGTCCTAGCTAAATATAAAATAAAAAATCCTGATGGTCCAACCTATGTCGATAGTGAATTGCTGCTTGTACTGCACACCAAAGAGACTTTGCATTGATGTTGTTCATTTGATTACTTTCATTGGCTTAATCAGGAACAAAAGGGACTTCCCAAGGAGCTATTTGCTGTGAAGATGTATGCTTTAACAACTGATATTCCAAAGAGAGTCATTAAGGCCAGATCCAAAGTTCAAGCCAATCGACCTGGGATAATCAAATGAAAATAATTTCTCGAGCTTTAAATTGTTGCAAATGGTGAGTAACTACTCCTATAGAAACAAATGTCTGTAACTGAAACCATTTGAGATTAGATGGTGAACTTATTTTTTCTACATTTTTAACGAGTTTGAAATCCTCTTAAAAAGATGTCTGCAACTTCTTCTCATCAGTTTAATTACAATATCGAAGATGTTATCATTGTCATGACATGCTTTAAAGTTCTGCTTTGTTTTCAACTCGCAAAATCAATTGGTATATTGTGACCTCCGTGAAAGAAACCGACAAACTTTTATTCACTGCTTGTTTCTCAGTTGGTCAAGGGGGTGCTACTGCAGCGTGAAAGCCTGTAATTTGGGATTCTAATCTGGCTTGATGAATTGACGGGCTGGAGACAGGTGAATTGATAGCTATCTTTGATTCTGGCTCGGTGAACTAACCAAATTCATTCCTGCCATTGTTGAGTGAGGAAGTCACCTTCAAGAGTATAATAGCTGATCCGAGATGGGCTGGTTAATTTAGAGTCTGCTACATGTTTTTAATACAGAACACTGGATATTTCAAGATTTTTGTGTTCCTTTGACTGTAGATAGAATGATGTATCACCAGCTTAGCTTTTTTGGGTGGGTGTAACAAGCCTACTGCTGGAAAATGATAATGAACTTGCTGCTGGAAAATGGAATGAACTTGCTGCGGGAAATTGAATGTTGAATTAAAGAATAACAAGTTAAAGACGTCTGAATGTTTTTGTGTTTTAAAAGTGGTTTTAAAAAAAGTTATTTTATTTTTATTTTTTTTATTTTAAATTAATATTTTTTTTAAATATTTTTAGATTATTTTCATACGTTAATATAAAAAATAATTTTTAAAAAATAAAAAAATATTATTTTAATATATTTCTAAATAAAAAATATTTTAAAAAACAATTATAAATACATCAGGAAGCAGCCATAATTTTGGTAACTAAGACATACTAGAACTCACTTAGAGTTGCTCTACAGAAGCCAACAGTGACTCTTATTATACTAAGAAACTGACCTGGCCGCCATGGAGTTTGAACTTCAAGTTCTTATCTCCTTATCTAGAGGTCTGTTGAGTGGAGTTTATCCCTTACAGTTGATTTTACCCTTAAAATTTAATATTTTCAGTGCCCAAAATAGTTATAATATTCATTTGTTCCCCCACAAGGAATGATTATGATATTTCGTTCAATTTTCTTGCTGTTTCGTCGAAATAATCAATGTTTATATGTATTGAGGGACTAGATTTCTCTGCATTTGAAGGTTCAATATAAATTCCACTACGTTGTAGAAGCATTTTTGCTAAGAAAATTATGACAAACTTTCAAATAACTACTAAGATTTTAGAAATATCAGGCATTCCTGACCAGCTGGGGGTTCTGAGTAATGAAAGAACTTCTACTTTATCTGTGTTGTTTATTTGTAGAGAGCTTATACTTGACAATAGGAAACAGGAGGACTAGAATTGCCCAGTGCATACTTGCAATAGATCTAGTTTAGGGAAGCAATAGGTCACTGTTAATCCATGGATAATTAAGTTAATCTGGTTAATTATTTTAGTCAAAATAATATTGTTTTATTTTTTTAAAAAAAATTATTGAAGTTGATCCGATCAGTTTTTTTTTTTTTAAATCATTGAAGTTATCCCAACTCAAATTTGGTTGGATCAACTATATTTCACCAAATTAATATTTTTTTAGTTTAATTTAAAATTCATATCAGGTTAAGCTTCAAATAATTGGTTTTCCATGTTAACCTGCTTAGCTAGGCCGAGCTAATAAAGTATGCCTGCAATAACAGCAGAATAGCAGCCCATGTTAACCTCGCTAGTAGATTTTTCACCTCCGGCTAGTAGCCTCCTAGGTCTTGGCTAAAGATAAAATGAAAACTACTGATGATCGAATAGAAATCTTGAGATTGAACAGCTAGTAGCCATTTATTTACTGCCTAATTGTTTCTCAGTCTGCCTAGGGGTGCTATCAAAAGGTTGTGTGGCATGATAACTTGTACTTTGGGATGCTTATGTGGTTTGGTGAATTGACAAGCAAAAGACAAAAGCCTTGGTGGTTATGCTACTTTGCAGCTGGTTTGGGCATTCTGCCTCTCATGCCTAGAGTCTGGACTCACCATTGCTAGAATCCTTTCCTACAACTGCAGTCACGAGGAAGTCATCTTCATGAGCACAGGTGTGTATTCGATCCATTGACTGCTACATGTGATGTTCTATGACTGTATCACCAGTTTCAGATCTTTTAGATCTGGTTTTCTGCTGTTTCTGCTGCTTACTTTGATCATCTTGTTTTTTCCTGTGGAAAATTTTCATCAAACAAACGAAAAGATGCCTAGTCTTGTAATGGTTCGAGAGCTGAGGTTGCATCTTCCATGTTTTATTGCAATATAATCATTAAAAAACAATAGCAAATGCATCTGCTTACAAAGAATATATACGATACACTTAAGTTCTAACACAGTCACTTGCAAATTTTGCTGCTTATAGAATCTGTAATATAATTGAAACTAGTAAGATCCAAGATGTTATCAGATCATCTTCATTGAACATGTTTGTGTCCTTTACCTCCATCTCCATGAGATCTTTTATGGTTCTGGGGCGCTAATTCCAGGCAAGACTCATAGACTTTGTTTATCATATGGGATATCTGATTCAGGCTTGGATGTTTGCTGATTGATTGGTCAGTGCACATCAATCCCAGTTCTATTCCATGTTTAGCTTGATCAAACATATTTTCTGGCAATTTCATTCTTGCATCAATCACTTTGTGCAAGTTTTTAGGATAATTATCTCTGACATACTCAATCAATCCAGCCTCACCTCTCTCAAATTCCTGTGACCTCCTATTTGTTATGATCTCTAGCAGAAATATTCCAAACTTGTGAATTTCTGAAGTACCAAGAAAATTAGATTTCAGTCAAGCAAACCATACAAAAACAAGAGAAATAAGGGATAGCTATGAATAGGAGAGCACATACTTTTGTTGTTGCTGTATTGATCTCCAACCTGAAACCTTGAAAGGAGTGGCTCATGATTGTCCGAGAGCAACACACTGTTTATCCTGAGATCATACACAACTTCAGGCCAATGTTCCTGCAAATAACGCATGCCGTCCACCACCCCAATTAGCATCTTCAACCTTTGCTTCCATGGAGGAGCTGAACCTGATAGCCACATCTCAATAGTCTCTCCATCTGTCCATTCAGTAACAATGGCTCTCTGATTTCTGTTACTGCACCAACCTAATACTTGAACTAAGTTCTTGTGGCATAGTTCAACAAGAACCTTGCACTCCTCAACAAATTCCTTGCGTTTCTCCCTTGAAATGCAACCCCTGTAAATTTCAATCCTGACTTGAGTACTGTCTCGCAAAGTTCCCTTATAAATTTCTACTCCTTCACTTCTGACCATCTGGTTTTTTCTTGAAAACCCATTTGTTGCTGCCCTTAGCATTGACGGTGTAAACTTGTGCTTTCTTTGAAACATTCTTGGTAAGTAATCCGGCCTTTGAAAACACAGCCATCCAAAGCAAACCGCCATTAGAATCACACAGATTGGAAATCCAACTAGTAAAAATATGGCCTTGATTGTATAGTTCCTGTCACTTGGAAGGATACCAGAATGAATAAAACTTGAAGAATTAAACCTTTTGAAAAACTGAGAATCTGAGATTTTACTCTCTGAAAAATAATTATATGACAGGTTGAGAAATGTAAGGTTGGTAAGAGGAGCAAAGCTCTCGATTGGGAATTCTCCGGTAAGGCCATTAAGGCTCAAATCAAGAGCCTGGATTTGGTCACAACATATAACTTCTTTAGGAAAACTACCCTTTAAAGAAATGTTTGACAAATCAATGGAAAGAATGGTTAAAGGGCAGTATTTCCAAAAGAAACTGTATGACAAGTAGAGTGGTGCCATCTTCGGCCTGTTTCGCAGGTCTATGTTGTCGAAAGAATGGACACAATTTGGATTCTTTGACTCATTGCAAAGATGGCTTGCAACAATGGTGAACTTGAAGATTTCTTTCAGGTCCATAGAAGAGGAGTTACAGTATCTGAGAGAAGGATTGTGTTGACAGTTTTTCATGATTGTGGTGTTGAAATCTGACGGGGGTTGCAAGTTTGCAAGGTCCTCTACTACTGATCCTGAGATTGCTGAAGAAACTGTGAGTGATAATGTTGTGAACAGAAGAAGGAGAAAACGTGGAGAAGCCATGAAAGAAGTTGAGAGAAGTCTCTGAAAGTCAGATAGATATCCAAATTTTCAAGCGGTTTGCATGCATTTGCAATGTGGAAGTTTTGGAAGGTTTATTATTTGAATTTGTAGTGCCAAATTTGGTGGTTACCATGCCAGGGAGAGGACAAATGTATCTCATCAAATTGTTTTGGGTCAAATATTTAAACAAAAATTCAAACCTTCAATGATTTAGGTGAAGTAAAATATTCTTCTATAGTCTTGATACAAGTAAATTGGAGAGTTGGACATAGTTTTAGTGGATTAAAAAATATTCAATGATATTATAACAAAAAAAAAAATCAATTTAGTTTTTGATACATGACCCAATAATTTTATAAAACTGTCAAGTAATGTGTTTCCAATAAAAAAAAAACTGAAGTTTTGAGCATTCTTATGAACAAAAATTCTTACAATATAATTCTTGTTTATACATCATTGAGACTTTGGTTTATAAAAAAACATAGTTATTAAACCTCATCTAATCTAGTAAGTTAACTTAGAAAATCTATAATACATAAATTAATTTGTGTCGAGTTTTAAGTTTAATTGGAAAAGATTGAAATTCGATTGAACTGATCATGTTTTTATTAACCTGACAAACTCAACTTGTCTTTGATCATTAACAAAAATTCTTAGAATATGATACTTAATTATACATAAATCATTGAAACTTTAGCTTGTTAAAAGTATAATTATTAAACTTGATCAGATTCAATAATAAAAAACTCATGATTTGAAGATTAACTTGGGTTTCAAATTTAATAAAAAATATTTACATGGTAAGACTCGGTTAACCTAACAATGATAAGTTAAAAAAACAATATAATTTTAATAAAAATAATTGATCTGAACTCAATAACTTAATCCATTTCCAAACAAGATTTGATAATGATAATTATGATGGAAAGTAGTTTATTAATACTTGTTATGATATGTTGTATTAAATACATTGTTATTATTAATATAGTTGACATATTTTTTCAATAATTAGTATTTTTTTTTATCATATACACAACATATGTATTTATAATTGTGATCAATCATCAACATCAACATTATTAATATTTTACATCAATCAAAGGAAAAATCTTAAAATAAAGGAAATTAATCAATACATTTCATGAAAACAAGAAATTTACAAGAAATTGATAAAATTAGGACCTAAAACTAAAAGGAAGATTGACAGTCAGCACCTATTGCTAACATTACAACAAGGAAAGTTAACAATTAGCAACTAAACTGAAGATATATAATTAGGGCAGGAAAAAAAATTATCAACAGATTTTACTTAGACATGAGCAAAAAGCACACAAAAAATGCACCCTCTTGACTGATCCAACTGCTATCAACTATCCAAGCAATTGACCCCCCAACAACTGATCAATCTCCTCAATGACCAAGGGTTTTGATTGGATTTGGCAATCGTTAGCAATGGTTTGGACAAAATCTCTTGGAACCAAGCATTTCTCTTCTGAGTACAACTTCTCTTGAATTGCTGGAGATGTTACAAGGAGAGTTTGAAGTTCCTGTGTGTGCATTGGCCCTTTGTTTTCCTGTAACATTTATTTAACACATAGGTTCTAAATCTGAAGAACATTTTCAGTACCTGCCAAGAAATTTGAAAGAGAATGAGATTTTACCTGAGTTGACCCCATGAGTTCAAGAATTCCAATTTGAGCCTGCAAGAACTTGACATACTTGGAAGCAGCTTGGAACATCTCAGCAGTGTTCATCTTATGCCCACCAGGAATAAACTTTCCAAGCTCCCGTGTCTTCTCGGTTATCTTCCTTCTCCTCTCACGCGCAGCGATGCTCTGTGTAGACAAGCTCACTCCAGTACTTGGTTTCTTTGAATTCATCACACTCTGATCAGTCCTCCCAACATTGAACGTTATTGGAACCTGAAACTTAGGTTCCGGGGTTGGGATTTCTGGAAATAATTCTGGGAGTCCTGGATTGGGATTCGGAGCATATCCTTCGAAGAAATTCGGTTCAAAAGTTGAGTTGAAATGATCTGTGTAGGTTTTTGGGCGTTTCGGGTAGTGGTAGGACTCAAAATCTTGGAGAGGAAAGATTTCGGGGGAGAGAGAGATTATGTTATCTGAAGGAGAAGAGAAGTATGGGAGGAGATCGGTGTAGCTATCCGAGTAAACTAGCTGCTCCTCAACCTCATACAAAGGGTTGATGAAAGCATCTGAAAACATCATGTTGTCATTGCAAGCAAAGAGCTGATCATTTCCTATCTCTATGTCGCCTTGTGGATATTCTGTCAACTCTTGAAGGTTGTGATGCTGAAGCGATGAGCCCAGGTTTGAACAAAAGCTTAGAGCCATGGAAGATAGAATCTAGAAAAGAAAAAAGATCACAAACTCCATCAGAATTTGGGAAATCATAAGCTAAAGAGAAACTCTATACTAATTAGAGTACAAAAGCCAACAAAAAGCAGTTACTTATCTGAATTACGGCTATCATTCATTATATATGTATCAGTTGTCATTAACTTCAACAATTAGTACTAATTACTAAGCTTGAGTGCTGCTAGTTATTGCAATCAATAATAAAAAAAACCCAACAAATTCTTGAGTGAAAGGAAGACAAATAGGCCGGCGAACAAGCCTATAGCTCAACTAGAACATAGATCCATGCCCTCCTCATCTTCAGAGATCTCGAGTTCGAACAACAAGAAGACACATGAAATGACAAGAAGAAATAGTGTGGAGAAGCATAACCCATTTGAGCATAGGAAAAAAAACACACACAGAAGAATTGATAGAAGCTGAAGAAGTTAGCCAAGAAGCTAACAACTTAGAAAAGATCCAAGAAAGAGAATATTATACAGACAAAATCATGGGACAAAAGACAAATGTAAGATACTTAAGAAAGACATATACTATATATATAAGGAAATCCACAAGACATTAAGAGATAAAGAAACAGAAAGATATGGTACCTGAGATTAAGATACTTGTAGATATAATATTGTCCTTTTGAATTCAGGTAGACCTAAAGTCACTCACTAACAAACCTTATCAAACTAACACTTAACAGGACACAGAGGCAAACAGCTTGAAAAGTAGACGACTTGCTGAATATTGTTAACTGTGTGAGTGAGAGAGAGGGGGAGAGGGAGAGGAGTGGGGGATCGAGTGGGAAGTTAGAGTATTTGTAGGAGATTAAGGGGGGGATTATGGGTGGAAGATGGAGTAACCAACTCCTAATTATTGGGGAGCACTAAACTATAGCTCGTCATAGGGGTGGTTTTTTTCTTTAGCTGCAAGCTAGCTAGGGTTTCCCATTTGTTCTCTATAAACCGTTACTTTGCATGCATGGCGGCTGCTACATTTTACTACCTCATTACTTAACCTTGCGGTTACTCTTGATTTAATTTGTTTTGCATCAAGGATTAATCCCTAATAATAATTAGTAATATTAAGCATGGTTATTTTTTTTTTAAAATAATCATCGAGATCAAGAGTATATTGAAAAGTTCATAAAACCAAAATAAAATACAAGAAAATAACAAAAAAAAAAAAAGAGATGCAGGGAGAAAAAAATCTACTATAACAAAAACAAAGGCCATATTAAGCATAGTTATTAAGCACGAATCTACTTGTTGGGTGACGTGGAAAACTCATGGTCTGCTCGGTTAATCTAGGAGTTCCAACCTCTAAACGATGTCATTTCTATGTTATCACGTATAATTTTTTTTTTTTTTTGAAATTAACCCTATCAAGTTTCATTTGAGTTTACCCTAATCAATCAAGTTAGATCATGTTAACTTCTAAACAGTTTGAAATGAAACAACCAAGCTTGATGTTGATGTTGGTGAGTTACCTGGTTAACTCGTCAACGCAATTTAGATAACTTTAGTGATTTCAATCAAATTAGAAAAGAATAGGACTTATGCAAAATATTTATCTTCCTAGTTAAGGCTGCCTAGTATATATACGTGACAAGTTCACTAGAATTCCCATGCTGAGAATTGATCGCCACATGCTCTCAGTATACATGGCCATTATCCTCGGTGCCTTTGACTCCCCAGCGCTCTCATATATATGGCTACCGGCCGTTGAATTCTGAAAGCACATCCATGATCATGTGAGCCATGACCAGTACTTGCAAAGATCCAGTCAAAGCTCAAAGTCATGGTCGAATGTTTGTGTGCGCTCTGACCATGGCTTAGAGGTCATGGTGGATATGTTTCTGGTGCCTTCAGATTTCTTTAAAGTTCTGCAGAAAGGGCACATATAAAAGACTTGGGATTTGCTTCTCTCCAAGGGCACTGTGTATAAAACATGGAATTTATGTTGTTCCAACATGAGGTTCATTACCCTTGTATTGTTCAGACATGCCTCTTTGCTGTAAAACATTTATACTGTTCAGTTTGTGGCCGAGAAGTGCAACGAGAAATGGGAAAACTAAATAAAAGAGAGTAATAACACAACGTGTTCGAAACACAACAACAAATGTCATCCTGCCTATCTGAAACAAAATTCCTATAAACTTGTCGGTAAACAAGATTGAAGAAGAGTTGAGTCTACAAAATTGCTTACAGCTGGGAAGAAATCAAAACTAGGAACCTCAGATACCTACACATAATTAAGATCAAGCATTAGAAGATAAGAAAATAATGATAATAAATAAAGGACTTGTTTAATTAAATCTAATGCACCTTTAATAGGAATTCAGGGCTCATCAATCAATGAATGAAGCTGCTCTCGGAATGTAGAAATTTTGTCTGCCTCAACAGCCATTACCAATCCCATTGGCTGGTAATTTTTTAGCTGTAAATTATCAAAACCAAAAATTAGCAAACATTTCTATTTTTAAAGCCATCACAAGTAAATGTCCAGGGGAAGCAATAATGCACTGCCAAAAGACTGGGTCACCTACACATCACAACAAAACAAATGGAGGTTTGTCTACGGTGACATAGTGGCATTTAGAGGTTTTTCCATCCAGGGAACTTGAGCAAAAGAATGCTGTAAACAACTATGCAAGGAAATGAAGGCAAAAAGTTTAAAACATAAATTTTACAAACAGGAGTTCCACTGGTTCCATCTTTAAGTTCAAAATCACTAGCATTCAGTTTGAAGTTGACTCTGAAATACAATCACCAACATAATTAACCCCTTTCGAGATAATAGCAAAATTACTACTTACCTCATGAGCTGTAACCTGCTCGGCATGAAAAGGAAAGTTGAAGGACCATGAACAGAGCTGAAATGTGATAGGAAACGATCAGTAAAAAGAGAAGAGGCATGATGCTATTATAGATGTCAAAAAGAATATATACCTTGTGAAAAATTTCATCTTCAGGCTTAACGTATATAATTGCTTCCTCACTATCAATACTTAACCTGTTTTTCTTCTCTGCATTCTTGTGCTGGTCATGAGAGACGAGTGTTGATTTAAGTAAAAGGTAATGGAGTTACAAAGAGAGAGAGCAGGAGGAAGAATCTGGGGCAAGCATGCCTTGTAAATTTTGCTAACTAGTAGATATGACTTAAAGAGGAATGAATTCTGGAGCTCCTCCGTTGGCTTCAAATAAACAAACAAGAAGTTAGCTAGACAGGCAAAGTTCTCTCATGCATGTAAAGAAAGAGATATTTATTAAGCTCACCCATCCCATATTTCATCTAACCTCATCTTCTATAGCCCTGAGACTTCATCAAACACAGCATCATAAAAAGGTGGAAAAAGCTGGTGTGGAAGATTAACAACTTGTTGAGAGACCAAGAGAACCACATTGTGTGCTTGCTCTCCCAAAAGAACTCTCAGATCATCTTTTATGCCCTTTCTCTTGGCATACTGTGAGCAGGTTCTCCTTGAGCTCTGCGACACATTTATGATCCTGGTAATAGCAGAACATTGTTAGCCAGCACAAACTGAAATGTAACAGATTTGAAGGGATGCTAATTCTTGGTTAATAAAGTGGCACTAATCACCTAACATACCATTCAAACCGGAAAGGGCAGTTAACAAAATTGGTAACAATGTTAGGTTTCAAATTAAGATAATTCCCCCAGTCGGGTTCAGGTTTGGGGATCTTTACAAAAAACAAGAGGGTCAACACCTCATAACTCACTAAATAATGAGGGTAAACTTGCCACAATGATTTGCCAAATTTTAATTGACATGAGATTAGCCATT
>Ga0307507_10005742_pt1 | contig 19993 bp, 8 predicted proteins | sample 7_EM_MG_FD_207223 | JGI IMG/M metagenome (GOLD analysis project Ga0307507, IMG submission 207223) | Populus trichocarpa ectomycorrhiza microbial communities from riparian zone in the Pacific Northwest, United States - 7_EM | ecosystem: Host-associated > Plants > Roots > Unclassified | place...
TACCGAATGACGACGTAGTCGTCATTCTATTTGCAACCTATTTGTCACCTATCTGGTGTATATATAGAGGCTCTAGAGCCCTCTTTAATAGACAGAGTTCTCATACCTGGTTGTCCGTTCAACAAGTAGCCGTGACACTTCATTCGTAAGGTCAGTAACAAATATAGTATCCGAACCACGATAGATATTTATATTTAAAGTTGGAAAGCTATGCGCTGTTCTACGTATATTGTCCGACTTTCCCACAGCAAAAATTTTCGCCCGTTGTGGTTTCCTGCCTGACCCTAGCCGCAACTGTGCCTCTAGATACTATTATACTATCCTCTTTATACTCGCTGATGAGACCTCCGCATTAGAACCTTTAACTGCTTCCGATCTCTTTTTCTCGTTACATTCATCCGAAGCATTTCCCAATCCTCGGAACCTAATGAGATGTCGAAGGAAAACGTGTCAACACTAAAAGCCGAGACAAATATTTTCAACCGTGTAGAAGTGACCGCCTCACGTACTGCTGCTACGCGTTTAGTCGCCGCATACCTATCGTTCGCTACAGCGAAATTCAACAAATCAGCATCAAGAACAACGAAGACGTAAGGTAACCCTCGTAGCGCTTCATTTAAGATCTGCAACCATTCCATTTCCCCAACAGCATCTCGTAAATGGATAGATGAAAGTGTTTGGCGGTTGTTTGAGTAGTTTGAGTGATTGATTTGCAGGGCCTGGGCTACTAGCATCTGGAGCAAATTAACGAAAGCAAAAGGCTGCTCCTGATAATCCGGAAACCTTAATGCGAAGATAATGGGCTTCTTGCTACTGCGGATCATCGCTGTTAAATCGACTAGAAAGTCTCTGGAACGCCTTTTATCCCAGCCTTGCATCACTAGTACCTTGTTCCTGTCTTCAGCCGCCCATTGAGTTAATGTTGCTACTTGCGGCAGGTCGAGCCTGATGTTATTTCGTCTACGATTCCTGAAAGAAAGACAAAATTCTAGGCATTTCCCAGAAAGTGGCATTCGACGTAACGGTCCACTAGAGAGAACCTGATTTAGGAGGATAGAATGAAGAATATCTGTTTGAGTTTCTTGGATTGGCATTAAGCGATTTTGCAGGCTTTGATTTGCTTCCATCTGTTAGTACACAGTTGTCCTTATTTCACAGGAGTTAGATCTGCTTACTCTGGGTCAGGGCTAACGTGATGTCGTTCAATTGCGACTGTAGCTTGTATATCTGTAAATGCGCATCTCGAAGCTCCGCTCGCGATGCCACATTGGCATCTGCTTCGATGCTAAGCGATTGTTCCTGGATTGCGGTTACATCATCTTCGAATTGGAGCTCCCAAGGCTTGACAATGGAATGCAATGCATGTGCCACTTTTCCCTTTTTGTACCATGCTACAGCCTTTTGTGCAAATTTCAAAATATGCTTGTAAAGTTGTGCAATCCCAATTCCAATACGGGCTGTGGGATATAAGAGGACGGCGACTTCGGTCCGAGGGAGGATTTCCGCAATTCGGCAGACCGATTTGGCCAGCTGTTTGACGAGCTGATCGGAATTAAGAATTGCCTTTCTTCTCGTAAACTCACGAATATAGAATGTCTGATGTCGGCCTGTACGTACCATAAATAGGAATTTGAAAGTCCCCCAAACCAACGAGACATACTCAGGATGCTGTTGAACGAACACGTCAAGGACGTTTCTAAAGTAGATGATTCGGGCCGACAGTGCGGTCAACCATTTTCTAGTCCTGCTCTGCGTTTTGCCCTCATACGCATCCTTCACGTTCTTTAAAACTTTGACGACATCGTCGAACGAGTGGTGATGGTTGAGCCATGACCTATCCTCGTCACCTGACAGTTCCGCTTCTAGGAATATCTTTGCGTCTCTATACGCATCCTCGGTGATTGATTCGATGCTTTATTACGCAGCTATCAATCATAGCTCTTGGAAAGAATAAACCTCTACTCACCCTAAACCACTTTCAGATGCCCACCAGCTTCGAAGCCGAGAGTGTAGGTGATGATCCAGTAATAGAGGAGCAGAAAGAGATGTCATTATCTCGAGATTATAGAAGGGCTAACTTAAAATTCTGCGTACTCTATATCTTGGAAGGAGTGAGTTGTGGGTGACGAGGCTGATTTTTGTTATGCCTTAGTTTCAGCCTTATCAGAGTTGGCCTCCGTCTGAATTTGTGTGGTTGGCTGACAGGGGTCTTCGGGTTGATTAGGCTGCACTGCCTATGCACGTTTGCCACGTCAGTCCCAACAACAGGACAAGGCTACCTGTTGCCTGCGTAAACCGAAGGTTGTAAGGCTTATTTATCTCTTTTACAAACCCCTCATAAACATATAGACCGTCCAGGATATCGTATCATCTTCAACTTTGGCAAACTTTTCCTCTAAAATGTCTAATCTGACAATATCCGAAGATGTCACTGGTGGGATCTCCAATGCAGCTTTCTCAGCATTACAGGAACGGGCCGAACGACAGGGTCAATCCCATCTACGAGGAGATGAACAAGAAGACTATTCTGATAAAGAAGATCTTGATGGCGATGAGGAATACGACGAAGGGGAGGAGGAATATGAGGAATCGGAAGATCATGAGGCTGAAGAAATCAATGAAGCTGAGGATCTGAGTGTTCCATTCAATGCTGCTTGGGAGAATGGCAATGAGAAACGCAGGCGGAATTCAGTAAGCTCTTCACAAGACCTTTCCCTCACAAAGCGCGTGAATATCGGCGAACATGTTCCCGAATTTGGTTCAGACGAGCAGGCCTACAAGGTGTTACACAGAGTTGAATGCCACTCGAAAACACACCATATCTTCAAGCTATTTGAAGACGTTCCTATCCGGGGAAGTATGGGTCACCTCAACGGATTCGATCCTCTTCGCCATGTGGAAGAACATATTTCTAAGTACCCAAATCTTACATTTCTAATCATAAAAGAACATTATTGCAAATCAGACGATGCATGGTGCGAGTCGTCCGGCACAGCCTCAGCTGGCTATTCGAGATCAAACCATCACTATTCAGAGAACGGGTTAATCCTTGCTGTCGATGAAGACCTTAAGAATGCTATTAGCGAAGTCTCAAAGTCTTATTTGTATCAAAACAACGAAGAGATGTGTCCTCCTTACGTATGGTTGTTCCATCATCGCTCAGAGCTGCTGAGCAAAGCCAACGCATCAGAATCGGTCGCGTCACACAAAATCCGCTCTCTTCTGGACTATACCAATGACCGATATGGAATGCTATACGCAAAAGCCGATAGGCAACAAAACGACGGATTCGTGGACCAGGAAACGATACCATTTCTTTTCCGTCCCAATCAACTGTTGATTTCATACATAAAATCTGAAAGAATTTATGATAGGACACCGACGTGGAGGGGGCTTGTCTTGGAGACTTGGCCATCGTATTCGAGAAATATAACGAGCTTGCGTGGTTGGTTTTATAAGCACAACAGTACTCACGCCACTCGAGAATCTATGTATCTCGACGTGCCCAACCCGGAGACATGCACTAGGATCCAGAAACTTGCCACATACCCTTTTGAATATGCCGATTACTATATAAGAAACGAGCTGATAGCCCGGGGAAAACGATATTGGGAATATCGAACTATTCAGAATGTATGTTATAATGGCTGGGATGAAAAGGAAGAATTGCTGCTGGTAAGCTATACAATTGCTTCAAATACTGATCGCAACGGCTGAAGCATGATTAAGACCGAAGCTCGCTTGATGGTGGACTATATCGCATACCGTCAACTGCATCCTTATTCGTCATATTGGAAGGAAAGTCATAAGTCTCGAAAATATGATTCGTGGCCATCGACACTCGGCCATGATCAATACATATACCCGAACACGTATGCGTTGTTTCCCACCACTTTACACGGCTTCTTGCTTAAAGAAAAGAAATGGAGTAAGCTACCCTTTGCGTACGGTAAAATTGTTAATTAATTTTTAGTTACCATCCAAATTGATCAAGTTAGCCCCATCTGCTGGAATAAGAAAGCTTTCGAGCATTTAGTTCTACCAGAGAGGACTAAAGAACTAATAAAAAGCCTTGTTTTGGTTCGCACGACAGAAATCGGAGAAAGCAAAGGCCTGAGTATTGCTGGAAAACGAAAGGATATGATTGCAGGAAAGGGAAACGGGCTCATTATGTTACTACACGGAGCACCGGGCACGGGAAAGACGTTGACTGCAGGTAATATTTCATGCTTAGCATAGTGTTTTTGCTAAAAATGCTTACGGTATGTAGAAAGGTTTGCCTTCTCTTTGCTGCGGACATGTTGCAATTCTGCTGAAAGTAATCTTGTGACTACTAGTGTCGCTGAGATTGCCGAAAAGCCTTTATATAACGTGACCTGCGGGGATATCGGGACCAATGCTGAGGAAGTGGAAAAATACCTCAAATCTGTACTCTTCTTAGGTAAAATGTGGAATTGCAGTCAGTCACGCATCATGGTCTTGAATGCATTAAGTACCTAACGCACAATAGTTCTTCTTCTCGATGAAGCCGATGTATTTCTGGAAGAACGTTCACTCTCCGATCTAAAGAGAAACAGCTTGGTTTCTGGTGCGTTCGTCAGATAAAGTCAGGCGGTTACTAATGAAAACAGTTTTTCTACGAACGCTGGAGTACTACGATGGCATTCTTATACTAACAAGCAATAGAGTTGGAACGTTTGACGAAGCATTTAGCTCTCGCATCCAGGTTTCATTGCATTTTCCATTGCTCGATCGTCCATCACGTAGACAAATCTGGTTAAACTTCCTAGAGATATTACGTGAGGACAAAGAAGAGATTGACTTTGCTGGAATAGAACGTCGTATTGAGGAACTATCTGATCTCGAGATGAACGGCCGACAAATTAGGAACGTGTTGACGACAGCAAGACAATTAGCGATGTACAAAATGGTTACCATGGAATGGGAACACGTTCAGAAAGCGGTAAGGTCGGCTGCCGACTTCACGAAGTATATCCAAACGGTCCATGGTCATACGGATGAGCAAAATGCCAGAGATGAAAAATTGAGGTAGAAATGGGAAAGTCTTTGGCCCAACATGAAACTGCGTCGTATGGTTGGCAAGATTGGTTGAGGTATTTCCATAGCTTTGCAAAACTTATGAAGATTCATTTCATGTATACTGAGTTAATTTTGATAAAAGATTAGTGAACTTCATGCGCTACAGTTCTTAAACCTACTCACTAATGAGAAGACCCCACCCACTGGTGGTCGGTCGTGTCAGGCTAGACGTTCTAACTGGGTGGGGGGCCTTTACTGTTGGTTGCAAAATATCGGGAACTCGCTTACTGTGCTTTGCGAAAGTATTGCGAAAATCAAGATTAAGCGAGCCTCCCGCCCGCATGCGCTCGATTTATAAAAACGCTTCTACAGCCACTAAAAATAAGTCTTATTTTATAAAACTAGTACATAGAACTATAAAATAGATACTGCTTTACAATTTTAGACACGTGGTAGCTTGGCATATAACGTAGTGGTAGAGCTTTTGGGGGTGGTTGGTATTTGGGGGCTGGGGAAATGGGCAGTCTTGTATCTTGGCAGTCTTGGCAACGAAAACCGCGACTTGAACGTTTCGCTTAGCCTAACGCTCTAGTACCTAAAATTCTACAACCACGTTATTTACCAAGCTGCTATATATTAAAAATTATAAAGCAGTATCCATTTTATAGTTTTATTTACTAGTTTTATAATATAAGACTTATTTTTAGTGGTTGTAGAAGCGTTTTTGTAAATCGAGCGCATGCGGGCGGGAGGCTCGCTTAATCTTGATTTTCGCAATACTTTCGCAAAGCACAGTAGGACGCGAAAGAGCCGCATCGCACCCCACCAAAATTTGTATGAGGGGCAATTCTTTCAATTTTAACCACCATAATACACTAACCACCTATTGTAAGTGCCTAAATATTGAAGCTGGTGCGTTACCTAGTTAAGCCAATTATATAGACATCTTGGTGTTGCATCTTATGGCGCCCTAACAACAGCAGCTGCCTACACGATCGTCTGGCCGTGCTCCAAAGCCTTCTGAATGAAAGCGGGCTCAATCTGCACCTATTTCTGCTATCTTACAGCCGCCCAAGAAGAAGGCGAAGAGGAAGGTGAAGATGGTAAAGAAGAGGCAGAAGACAATACCAGTACCGTCGCTGTTGCCGTCACCGTCACCGTCGCTGCCGTCGCCCGTATCGCCCGCAACGCCCGCAGAGCCTATATCTGCAGATGAGCTCGATGAGGACGAGGATGAGAATACCAAGGAGCCTGTAGAGGTGGAAGATGAGGATGTAGGCTTGCCGCCGCTGCCGCCGCCTGCACGCTTTACAAGTGTTTGGAAGGCAGTTACAGGTAGTGGAAAGGAGTCTCTTCCTGGCATAAAGTCAGCTGTATTTAACACCAAAAATAGATACTACTTTGAGCTGGAGCAATGGCAGAACGAGACTGTACTAAATCTACTGCCACGGAAATTTAAAGTTACTCATCTCTAAGCCGTTGCCTCCTACGAGAAGGCGCGGCAAGCTGACTGCTGCCCTTAAGATATTTGGTCGCCCGCGGATCTACATCAAACTCTTGCAATAATTGAGGAGTGGCACAAGCACTGGCTGTTAAAGTCTCTCTCCTTAAACTTCACCTTATATTTAGTTGAGGAAAAGGAGCCAGAGACTTAGGCTCCTCCTACTATAACTCTAAGTCAGCAAGTCGTTGAGAGGCCTATAGGCAGAAGGTCAGCTACGCAAGTTCAAATTACCAACTTACCTAATGTAATTGCTGCTGAGGAGGCTTCTGGTAATATAATACCAGCAATTGCAGATCGGTGGCCTTATATAAATATCCATTGCCGTAATAAAGGCAAGACGTGCTAGCAGAAGAAGAAGTCGCCTAATTCACCCAACACCGCAATTAACCATTATCCTATTAGTGCAGAAATCTTCTAGTGGTGGAACAAAGAGCTCCTCTCTAGTAACTCTACACTTGATACGCTGTCGCCGAATATTGTTATAGACTTGGTTAATTATAAGGGGAGGAAGAAGAATCAGAAGGGCCCAAAGGAGCAGGTGGTAGAGAAGTGATAAACTTGATAATATTGGAACGAATAAATATATATCTAGTTCTATCTATGACGAACATAGGCCCTTATATAGGCCTATGTCCATAGTATTAAAGTAATTGCTAAGGATACCAACCAAAATGGAAATAAAGGGAATCTGCTTATATAAGCAGGAAAACGTATATGGAGGACTCTTCTAGAACCATTGTTATACCCCCTAGTGCTCCACCAAAATAGAAGCAGATCTTTCCTAAATTAGTGTTAAACTTATTAATATATAAAAGAAACACCTCGTAACCCTCTAAGTATACTATAGGTCCTACTTGACCTCTCCCTAAGCTATAATTAACTGTCCGTTATAAGCTGTTACAAGCTCTCTACATTATTTGTGTCCCCCCTTTAAAAGTTATTAGCACTGGTTAGAATTATCAAATAGTGTGTCTTCTGAGGATTTGCTGGCCTATATACAATTTCCTATTTAGGTTTAGTATCTACGTTGCATTAAACAAGGCCCAGCTGCTTAATAAAGTTCCTAAACTAAACCGTTAATAGTGGCTTTGTAAGACCGTCGGCCACCATATCGCCTATAGGAACATGCTATAGGTGGATTACGCCGCTTTAAACCTTGTTATAAATATAGTGCTAGTATAGCTTAAAGTGCTTAGTGCGCGCGTGGTAGTTGTTGCTTTTAGCAAGGTTAATAGCTGGTTAATTATCGCCATATAAATATATCGATAGTAGATCCTTTCTGGTATAGCCCAAATTAGTAAGCAATTAACAGAGCTATAAGGCTTCCTTAGCCGCATGCGTTATCGCTATATACTTAGCCTCCGTAGTTAAGGTTATAAGTATTAACTACTTACTTAATTTATGTAAAACTGGGCCACCTGCTAGCTTGTAGATATAGCTAAAAGTTAACTTCCTGTTAACTAAATTGGCGAACGCTGCATCGCTATAGCCGTGTAGTTATAGGTTAAGTATACTACCTGGTACGCTTCTGCTATACTCCCTATTGTAATTAGGGGTAGTATGGTCTATAGCTAACGCTCCAGCAAAGGCCCTTAAAGGTGACTGCTGCCTTTAGGGTAAGCTAAACTTTATGCCCAAGTTAATCATCCCTATGTAGTAGGCGAGTATCTATATTATAGCTTCTATATATAGTTCGGTAAGGTTATATAAAAACTAATAAAGATTCCCTACAGCCTAAGCTATATTAGGTTAAGTCTAATTATATAGATAAAGTAGAGATCCTATTAGCGATTAGTACTGTTTTACTAGCTCTATTAGAGCTTAATCCTTAAGCTTATATAGCTTAAAGTCTACTATAGAGGGGTAAATTAGTGTAGAGGCCGGTGTGTAATCTTCTATATAGAATGTATGTAGGATCTTCCTAATATAGGCGTCCTGTACTAGTTGAATTAATTACGCCTAACGGTTCCTAATAATTTAAATACCTAGGTAGTATGCAATTGGGCCTAAGTCTCTTACTTTATACTTGTTCCTAAGTGCTTCTTTAAGTAGTTTAATTGTCTATATGTCTTATCTAATTAAGATAAGATTATTAACATAGACGATAATAATTTGGCCGCTTTGCTGGCTAATAAAGATGTATAGGTTAGCTGGAATTGGTATATATTTAAGAGTAATAAGGAAGCTCTTAAGCTCCTTATACTAAAGGTATAGCGCCTACTTAAGACCATAGAGAGCCTTAAGTAGTAGGCCTATAAGGGCAACGCTGTCTTTTAGATACTAATAATATCCTTCTAGTAGCTAAATATAGATATTCTTGTAGTTAAGCTTCCTATTAAGGAAGGCCGTAATTACGTCTAAGTGCTCGCACTTTAGATTATATGCGGCAACTAGGGCCATTAGTAGCTTAAATATACTTAGTTAAACGACGCCTATAAACATGTCTCCATAGTTAATTCCTAGGCGCTGCTTATTACCGCATAATACTAGTCTTGCTTTCCATTTAAATAGGACATTGTTCTTATTAAATTTATATATAAAGACCTATTTAATGGGTAGAGCCTTAGCTCTAGGTAGAAGTTTAATAATCTTAAATAAGATATTTACCATTTAAGACTCCTATTTCTTATTTACCGCAGCCTTCTACTCCTTCTTAAATATTAATTTTATAGCTTTCTTCTAGTTATATAGCTCCAGAGGTAGTCCTTTAGTTATCTTTATCTACTAAGGCTGTAATAGAGCGCTTATAAACGTATAGGCAAAGGCTAGGGTAAGGTAGGTAGCCTTTATAGCCAGCTCCTTCCTTCTAGTTTTATAGAGTATACTATAGTTAAGCCATGGCTTTAACCGCGTATAAGTGTTTGTTATAGGTTTAGCCTCCTTATTTAAGTACTTATCTAAAATCTATTTTAGATCTTCCTAGTAGATATCCCTTAGGGGAGTCGCTTCCTAGTAGAGGTGTCCTCCTAGATTAGGTAGCTCTTGCTAGTTAAGGCCTACCTATTTATTGTTAGTAAGGGGAGGTCAATTAGGCTGCGGTATAATATTGTAATTATTAGAGGCACCCCTTAACTAAGAGTTACCCCCTAACTATAAGGCCTAAGAGACCTTATCTGCCTCCTATAGTGACTAAGAAGCCTTACCTCCTTTCTATAGTGACTAAGAGACCTCTAGTATAGTGTCTTTAGTAGGGAGTTCCTTAAGTAGTATCTAGTAGATATTATTATTGCTACCTTCTTTTTTACCAATTAGTGTTATAAAAAAGGTTCCTAATTTATTAAAGGTGACGCTACTTAATTAAACAACCCTGTTCTTGTAAGGTAGATAGACGCGGTATATATATAAGCCTTTATAGCCAACTAATCGTCCTTTCTAAGCTCTTGTAATGAACTTATCACCTTATTACCGCTAAGGGTTTTTTTATTAATAAGGATATAGGCGGGATAGCTATAGATCTTCTAGTTAGTATATATAATTATAGAATTAGTATTACCTAGGGTAAGAGCCATTGCTTAAGTAGGCGGAGCTTAGTCCTTATTAACTAATATAGGCAATATATTAAGCCTATATACGGCTGCCTTAGCAACTTTAGGCCAGAGCTTTAGTAGTAATTAAGTCTTAATTAATATTATCCTAACCCTTTCTTTAACTAGGTGGTTGGCCTTTTCTATAATTCCATTCTGGTGTATAGTATATAGGGTAGAGGCCTTAGTAAGTATACCTTCGTTCTTAAAGAAATTGGTTAAGTCCTTACTAAACTACTTAGCAGCTCTATCCAGTTAGAAGCAACCAATTGTTATTCCTATTTAAGTCTTAATTATATAGACAAACTACTTTAAGGTAGAGGCCGCGGAGCCTCTATTTAATATATAGTAGATTTATCTAAAGCGTATTTGGTTATTAGTAAATAGTACCCAGTACTTCTTACCATAGAGGCCTTTATATTTTAATAGCCTAACCATATTAATATGTACCTTTTTAAATATGTAATTGCTGTGTCGTTAAGGGCGTCTTAATATTTGCTTCTTGGCCTTTCTAAGGTAATAGTCCTCGCAGTAAAATGGCTTGTCCTTAGTAACTATAATCCCCTTTATACTTTTAGTAAGGAGATATATCTAGGTAAAAGGAAGGTATTATAGTCTCTTATACTAAGTCTCTATAGTAGCTTTAGCAAGCACGCCTTTCTTATAGAGGTGTAATTATGTGGTAGCTAGAGCTATTATAAAAGGAACCTCTGTAGGGTTATCTACTAGTATAAATATATTGTTACGGAACCCGACCGTAGGGGCCTCTATAGGAGAACCCCGTGCTCTTACGTACACCTCGCGTATAGCTTATATCAGCTACGCGAGGGTATATCACCTGTAACTGACTACAGTACCCTACCAAACCACCACTGTTTTACCTGCGTATTGCCTACGTATTGCTTACGTATTGTCTGCGTATTGCCTGCGTATCACTTACGTATTATGCTGTTTTAGTTACGTATTAGTCTCCCCTTTTATTTATTTCCATACCTTCCTTGTGTATATAGAGAGGCTCTAGAGCTACATTTTACAATTAAGTTGCTTAGTTAATTCTCCCACACTTGCACTATTACAGTTATGACCCCGGCTCGCACTACCTACTAACCGATTAATCTATTATCTTATTTAAAAAGTCACTACTTCTACTACCTTTGCAGTGTATTGAGCTTCTTTACCTATTAAATGAATAGACAAGCAAACCTAATCGACAAACGTACCAAAACTTTCCAGAACGAATAGATAAATCAAATCGTTAAAATAAAGATAATCGTTAGGGTAAAAACCAACGAAAATTTTAACCGAGTTTACGCTTACTAAGCCTTTTATTTAGAGCTTTGATGTAGAGCCTTAATTTAGAAGCTTTTAATCCAGAAGCTATTGGCTTAGAGGCTTTTAGCTTAGGGGCGTTTAATAGAGCTTTTATAGCTAGTAATTAAGATTATATTGGTTATAAATCTAGTATATATTTAGACTGCAGAGCTTTAATACAGAGCCCTCTATATAGGATATGATAGAGCAGTTGATTATAATTCCAATTTAAAGCTTTATATACTAAATATTTTTAATCGCCTGATAACCAAATTGCTGTATAGCTGTCTACTACCTTAACACGATAACGCAATGGCTTAGTGCTAAGTAATGGGAGGAAGGGGAAGAGAGGGAGGGAAGGGAAGGGAGGAGATTAGGGGTGGCTCGGCCATTGCAAGAAAGTTGTGATATTGGTATAGTATTAAACTTTAAAAATCATATCTCGGGAGTTTAATTAACGACCCCTATATAAAATATTAACAACGTCCAATTTTAGAACACTAAATTAGCAGATCTTCTAGGAACGCTTATTATAAGCAGCTTCAAGTACAAAATCTAAAATATTTAGCAGTGGTATGGGTATAGGAGGGGGCATATATTTGTGTTCCCAAATGTCGTTATGTAACGCAATTTTTGGGCAAGGAAAATTAGAAGTCTCCCTAGGGGTAGAGCGTTAGCGTTTTACCGGAGTCTCCTCCTATCTTATCTCTTGCCCGTCTCCTCGTCTGAGGCTGTCTATATTACTATATTAACTAATAGATCCCTTAGTGGAGACTGAGGAGTATTAGAGTATCTCTAGCTCCCTATAAGGAAGAAGAAAAGAAGAGAGGAAGGTATAAAGGAGGGAGTATTTATAGACGGGAGGAGGACTGCAAGTATAGGAGATTAGGTAGCCATAATATAGCCGTTGACGTTGCTTAACTAACACCTACTGGAGGCTCCTCCGTCCTTCCTATCTTCTCTCTTACCCATCGTCTCCTTGTCCAATACTGTCTATATCGCCATATTAACTAATAGATCCCTTAGTGGAGACTAAGGAGTATTAGAGCACCTCTGGCTCCTATAAGAAAGAAGAAAAAAAGAGAAGAAGGTATAGAGGAGGGAGTATTTATAGATAGGAGGAGGCCTATAAGCATAGGAGACTAGGCGGCCATAATATAGCTATTAACGTTGCTTAACTAACACCTACTAGAGGCTCCTCCATCCTTCCTATCCTCTCTTTTACCCGTCGTCTCCTCGTCCAATACTATCCATATCGCTACGTCAACTAATAGATCCCTTAGTGAAGACTAAGGAGGCGTATTAGAGTACCTCTAGCTCCCTATAAGGATAAAGAAAAGAAGAGAAGAAGGTATAGAGGAGGGAGTATTTATAGATGGGAGGAGGCCTATAAGCATAAGAGATTAGGCGGCCATAATATAGCTATTGATGTTGCTCAACTAACACCTATTGGAGGCTCCTCTGTGTTAGCGACTCAGTCAATCGAGGCACGAGCACGGCAAGAGGGACGCGCAAGCCTGTACAATTGGTAGTCTATAAACGAGAATCCAAAGCTAGAGAAAGGAAAGGAAAGGAAGGGTAGCGCCGCTTGAGGTTTTATACGGTCGTCTGGTCACGTGGACTGCGATTGTCTGAAACAGTAAGAAACTGTCTGCGATTGTCCGCCACAATCCACCGTTTTCCACTAGCGTCGTAACATTACCCCCCCCTCCGAAAAAGCCTGCCCTTAGGCTTTGTATGTCCGTATTATGTCCGTAGGGTATTCTTATCTTTATGCTTGACAGGTAGCTTATTATCTTCGCTATACTAGCACTCCATCCACTTGTCTAGATACTTTGGGGGTCCTGGCTTATTAGGGTATTGGTTGTGGAATTCTTTAAGCTTTTAGGGGTAACCTATAAAGTTCTAGGTGGGGTACCAGGTTGGGTCTAGGTCGTAACCTTTCTATTAGATACGGTATTTTAGCGTTCCTCGTACTAGTTTACAGGCTAGTATTTTATTAACTTCCTATTCGTCGTCGCCATTAACTTGAATCGGTAGTGGGGGCTCATTCTTTTGTCCAGGTAGTGGGTTATTTGCAGCTTTCCGTAGCTTATCTGGTGAGAAAATAGGGTGGACTTTAATTGAGTCTGGGAGCTTAACCTTGTACGAGTTGCCTTCTTTATTAAGGATTTTATACGGTCCTGCTATCTTATAGTCTAGCTTATGGCTAGGCCGTTCCGTTTTCTAGTTCTTTGTTATAACCTAGACCTTATTGCCTATAGTGAAGTTAGGCTCGCGCCTGTGCTTATTTGCCTACTGTTCTATTAATCTCTGGGCCTTTTCTAGATTTGTATAGGCTACCGCCCAGGCTTCTTTTAAGCGTTTGGCGTATTGCTAGGCTTCCTTATAAGACAGTTTTTTGTGTACGGTCTATGGGCCTTCTGGTCTATTCCAGTTAAAGCTAGTATGGGGTAAATATCCTATTTCTAGCTAAATAGGTGCAAATCCCGTAGAGTTATAGGGTAGGGTTGCCTGGGCGTAGTCTATTAGGGGTAGTAGTTCGCCCTAGTTGTCCTAGAAGTAGTTAATGAAGGGCCGGAGTCTCTAGTCTAAGTATTGATTTATAATCTCCGTCTGACCATCTGTCTAGGGGTGGTATGCTGTAGAAAGCTTTAGGGGGTGTTCGGTTGCAAAACTTCAGATCAGATCTGAACTGAAAGTCCGGCAGAAAAGGACGCGTTCCTCCCTAATTCGATACGCGTTTGTGGCTTTGTAAAAGCACGGGCGTGTGCAATCTGGAGGCTTCAGATTGAAACTGAATCTGAACCTGGGACGCAGACCTCCAGATTGAACTGACGCCAAGACCTTCAGTTCAGAAGCTTTATACGGTAAAGTTGCCAATTTTTAGTGTTCTTTTAGCGTGCAATTCTGGCGTTCTTTATAAAAATATCTAAAGTAGAAGAGGCTCCCTTTTAGGTAGTAAATAATACCTATTTTACTATAGTAACCAAGACGCCTTAATATAAAACTGCACTATAGTAACCGAAATACCTTAATATATATAATGGGCGCTCCTAAAAGGTATATATTAGATAAGATAGATAAAGTTTTTACTAATATCCCACTAATGTCCTAGAGGAGACATGGTTAGACAGATAAGGGGTAAAGGGTTTTACTAGTCTCTTAAAAGGATTATAAAGGGAGCTAGTTCTCCTCTAGAGAAGAGCTAGTAATTAGTCTCTAAATAGGAGAGGTTAGAAAGTATTTATCCTTTAATATATAAAGCTTGTTCTACCTTTAACTTACCTTCTACTTACCTATAACTCTTATTCTATACTATTAATTAAATAATTATATTCTAGTTAGACTGGCCTCTTATAATATATAACTGCACTATATTAACTAAGACGCCTTAATATAGGACTATACTATAATAACTAAGACGTCTTAATATAGAACTGTACTAGTAACTAAAACGCCTTAATATAGGAATAGAGCCCATTTAAGTATTATAAATTTAGAGTAATACTATATAACCGTCCAGAAGTACCAATCTAATACAAATTATGTACTTTTTTGCCTAAAATTACATGCGAAAGTACTTAGGGACGGTCGCTGCGCGACCTTATATGGGCTTTGGGCGCGTTATTAATAGGGGTAGCCCTAACCTTGTATTAACCCGGATCGTAACCACGCTAAATCAGCCCCCCTAATATGTGATAGTTAGCATAAGGCCTTAATTTAAGTTGATTTAGCTCTAGTAAAATACCCCTAATAACTCCACCAATATAGCTCTAAAATAAAGTTATAAAATTAGCTACGATGTATATAAATTAGAGCTATGTTGGTAAAGTTATAAGGGGTATATTGTTTTAAAAGAGTGGGAAATGCGCGACATTTGGCTTTATATAAGTTACTATTAGTTATAAACCCCTTATAACTTTACCAATGTAGCTCTAATTTATATAAACAGTAGCTAATTTTATAGCTTTATTTTAGAGCTATATAATAAGACTTTATTTTTAAATATAAAGCTATATTAGTAGAGTTGTAGGGGTTATTTTACTAGAGCTAAAGCAACTTAAATTAAGGCTCTACGCTAACTAACTGTTACGGCGCTGGTGGAAAACGGTGGATTGTGGTAGTAGATTGTGGCGGATAATTGTAGACAGTTTCTTACTATTTTAGATAGTCGCAGTTACGTGACCAGACGATTGTATAAAACCTCAAGCGGCGCTGCCCTTCTTATCTTTTCCTTTCTCTAGCTTTAGATCCTTATTTATAGATAATCTAATTATATAGGCTTGCATGCGTCCTTCTTGCTGTGCTTATACCTTAATTAACTAAGTCGCTAACATTATCTAAAGCTTATACTACTCTTTCTCCTAAGAAGGAACTTAAATATATCTATAAGAATATAGAATAGGACCCTAAGGATATTACTAGGACCACAAAGACAGGACAGACCCCTAAGAACCAAAGAATATAAATAGAACGCGAAACCTAAGAATAGGACACATATAGACTAGAACCCCCCTAGAAAATAAACAAATACTAGAAATTACCTAATACCCCTACCACCATGCTAAGAAATACAGCAGCTAGTAAAGCCGCTGTAGGACCTGTAAATACATCTAATAGTAAAACAGTCGCTGTCTTAACCTCCTAGGAAGAGCTTATAGCAGCTAATACTAAAATTAAACGGCTTTAAGAGCTGCTTAAAACTAGGGGTACCCCTATACTTAGTAAGGAGTTATTAGATACCTAGAGACTTTGTAACCGACTGTGGTACCCTGCCAAACCACCACTGACTCGCCTGCATATTGACTCGCTCACCGACATGCTTACCGACTCGGTCACTGACTCGCTCACCGACTTAGTTAATTACCCCTTTGTTGTCTACACCTTTTATGTATATATACCACCTGATTTCCATAGATTTAGAATAAAGTCGCTCATTCAATTCTTCCACACTTGCACTGTTACAGACTTACTATAGTCCTTAAGGCTTTAGCCTAATATATAGCATTAATATTATTACGGTCTGTAAATGTTATAGACCCCCCGTTACTTACAGATAGAACTAACTCTATATTTAATAATTGGAAGCTTTAACTATAAGATAAGCTTAAAGTTAATATAGACTACTTCCCTATTACCTAAGCTAAAATAGCCTATGTCTTTAGCCATACTGGCGGGGATATATAGACGTATCTACGTCCGTAATATGCCTAGGACTTAGCAGACCCCTTCCTCTCTAGAGAAGAGATAATTAACTACCTATCTTCTATTTATAAGAACCCCTTTAAAATATAGAACGCCCGCCTTAATTATAAAGCCCTTAATATAAAAACAACAGAGACCTTCTTAGCCTTCTAGACCCGCTTTCTACACCTAGCTGGATAGGCTTAAATCCCCTAGGAAGATTTAATGCTAGACCTTTTTAATAAGCTTACCCTAGACCTACAGCGCGCTATACTACCGGTTTATACTACCGTATAGACACTAAAGGAACTTATAGACTAGTGCCTAGCTATTAACTAGGGCCTCTGCTAAATTAAGGTGTGTGCTAAGTAGTATAAGACTAGAAGCTCTGCTAACCAGAATATAAGTACTATAAGAATGGACTATAGCGCCCTAGTAAGATCTATAACTCCTATAGCACTAACTATACCGCCTGCTAATAACCTAGCGGCTACCTATATAGCTAGCCCTACTACAGGTTTGGTAAATACTTAACCTATATATAGTAACCCCTATAGATAGGCCCTTAGTAATTAAGGAGCCTGCTTCCTATACGGCTAAAAAAACTGCTTTATAAAAGACTGCCTAATAGTAGTAAAGATAAGTAAGGTCTTGTTAATTTAGGAGAATAGCATAAAGTTAGAAAAAGAGGAACCCTAAAGTAAGACTCCTCTCTAGGGTTAAGAGGAATTAATATGTTATATATTAATCTAGGTTGGCTAGTTAGTAAAAGAAGCTGCACTATCCTTTATACTTTATTCCGTAATAGATATTAAGTTTTAACCTCTGCTTTAGCTGACTCTAGAGTAAATGCCTTTGCCTTAATAGATATATAGTATGCTATAAAGCTAGCTGACTTTTTAAATGTACCCCTTAAGGAACTGCCTAAACCAATTCCTATTTATAGGTATAACGGATGGGTAGGACCACCTATTATAACTATCTTGCGGATCCATCTCCGTATTAACAGACAAAGGTAGTATAACACCCCCTTCCTTATTATGGACCTTAAAAGCCATAATATAATCTTAGGAAGAAAATGGTTAGCCTATTTAGGCTTATAGCTTAATATATAGAATAGACGGCTTATTTGGCCCGAAACTATACCCTAATACCTTCCTTTATAAAAGAGATTAGTATTATAATAGAGAACCTTATACGGCTATAGATAAACACCATTTACTAGGCCAATGCTATATATAGGGACCAGGCTTTTAAAAAGGATATACAGCTTAACCCGCAACAGATCTATATACTATGCCGCCCCTAGACTACCTATATTATGCCACCCGCACTAGAGATTAAAAAAGTTAATAAGAAGCTAGCGGAGCTCCCTATAGGGAACTTAGGCCCTAGGCAGCTATAAAGAATAATAAGGAGTATTGGATGCTATACTAAATATATAGACCGGAGGGATAACTTGCGGAAGATAGAATAGGAGCTAAGAAAGATTATAAACCCTAGACCGTAAAATACGGCCCTATTAACACTGGAAATTTAAGGACGTGTTCTCTAAGGCAGTGTCCAATATACTCCCGCCTTACCAACCGTACAACTATAAGATTAAAATTAAGCCAGATAAGGAAGATATACTTAGCTATAGCCCCCTTTGTTAGCAGTCTACTACTAAATTATAGGCTACAAAGTAGTACCTTATTAATAACCTAAATAAGGGCTTTATTGAACCTAGTTAAGCCCCTGTTAACTTGCCTATTTTCTTTACCAAAAAGCTAAATAGAGGACTTTATTTCTGCATTAACTACTATAAACTAAATAACATAACCCACAAGGACCGCTACTCACTACCCTTATTTAATAAGACTTTAACCTAAATAAGTAGAGCTAAGATCTTTACTAAGCTTAATATCTATTAGGCCTTTTACCGGATTAGAATAGACCCTAAATTAGAAGATCTTACTATATTTTAGACCTATTACGGAACATATAAATATAAAGTACTTCCTTTTAGACTAACTAACGGACCGGCTATATACCAGCAATATATAAACAATATACTCTTTAACTACCTTAACGACTTCTATATAGCCTACCTGGATAATATTATAATCTACTCTAAGAATAAGTTAGAATATAAGGAGCACGTCCATAAAATTCTATAATGGCTCTGTAAGGCCGGCCTCTAGGCCAATATTAGGAAATTGGAATTTAGTGTTAAGCATATAAAGTACCTAGGGTTTATTATTAGTATAGATAGAATTAAGGCAGACCTAGAAAAGATGGCTATAATTAACTAATAGGTACCCCCAAGGACCGTAAAGGGGGTATAATTATTCCTAGGGTTCTGTAACTTTTATTAACGCTTTATTAAGAACTATAGTAGGATCGCCTAGCCCCTAAGCCTACCTACCTATAAGGACTGGCCCTTTTACTTTAATACCGTATATAGGTAGGCCTTTAATAAGCTTAAGAAATAACTAGTCTCTGCTCCCTTACTCGCCCACTTTAACCTAAAATAGCCCTTAATGCTAGAGACCAATGCCTTAGATAGTATTATAGCTGGCGTTTACTCCTAAAAGCAGATGGACGGAGAATAGCACCCTATTACTTACTATTTAAAGACTAAGCTCGGACCCCTAGAACTCGGCTACCCCTAAACTCGGCCACGTTTCCTATATAAAACGCCAGTTTTCCACCTCTATAAAAATAGTATTAGTAATATATTATTAATAATATAAAGTTCTAAACTTAAAGCTTATACAGTCTTCAGTAAATTTATAAAAAAAAAATTTAAAAAAAATGTCTTTATGCGCCTAAAATATAAAATAGTTTATTTTATATAGTAAAATAGCCCCTTCTATCTATCGCAGTCACGTGAGGGGATATTTTAATTTTAACCGTATGATTGGGAGGCGCAGGGCTATAAGGTCACTTTAGGGCTAGTTCTTAGCGGTTTTGCTAGTACCTAGCACTTAAATCTGCTAAGGATTTGCCCTAAAGCGACCAGATGTCCCCGACCGCAAGCCTATGGCTGCAAAACTATCTAACTGTGGTAGTTGCACTGAAGCGGGTTCTTAGCGGTTTAGCTAGTTCCTAGCACCTGCTAAAGAATTGCCTGAAGGCGCTAACTACCTGTGATGCATACTGAGTGCAAGGGATGGCGGGTAGGAAAAGCGAAATAGCCACGTAGTGACTGCGTTCGATATTCGCGAATATTGCAGGAGGTCTCAGCATTGTGCGTTGCTGAGGTAGACACTGCCAAGCAACATATAGACGCTAGTATAAAAAAACTTACTATACTATTTTAATAAATTTTTATAATAATATTTTTAAAAAATAGATAGCTATGCGACACCAGATTTTAATTTTTATAGCATTTATATATATAGGCTTTTAAAATATAGCCGTTTTAAAAATCCCCTATATAAAA
>Ga0307507_10005743_pt1 | contig 19990 bp, 32 predicted proteins | sample 7_EM_MG_FD_207223 | JGI IMG/M metagenome (GOLD analysis project Ga0307507, IMG submission 207223) | Populus trichocarpa ectomycorrhiza microbial communities from riparian zone in the Pacific Northwest, United States - 7_EM | ecosystem: Host-associated > Plants > Roots > Unclassified | place...
GCAAGGTCGTGAACTACGGTCCAGTTGTCAATGTGCATTACTAAACGCTTGCCTCTCCATTGCCGGCCCCAGTATAGTAAAACTTGTTCCACTGCCCGCATCTCTCGGGTGTTGATATGTTCGCTTCTCTCGACTAGGTGGCTGGGGGACTGATTGGGAACGCTGCGTCGGGCTCCAGGGTTAATTGCTTCCCGCAAAGATAAAATCCCCCTAGGCCTTTGGTACTTGCCGCGTCCGACCAAGGTAGTACTGTCTCCCTTGTCCTTTGTGCTATAGACCGTTCAGGTGCATTTCGAAGTATATCTGACCACCATTCTAGGTCTTTTCGCGCTTCTCGTGATAGTCTTCTCTTTCCATGGCGGCTGCCAGGGGGGTAGTATAACTCCATGTTATACAGGCAGCAGAGAAAGGTGCGTCCTAGGGGTACCACGGCTGAGACGAACTTCAAATATCCGGTGATCTTTTGCAGCTCTAGTAAGGAGAGCGATTTTTGCTTAATGGTAGCGGAGATCATTTCCTAGGCTTTAACAAGTTTCCTTTCTGGCAGTCGGATAACTATTGCTTGGCTATCTAGCTCGAGGCCCGCAAAGCTTGCCACCCTACCCTCTTCATTTTTCGACTCCTTGATTGTCAGTCCTACATCTGAACATAGTGTTCTGAATGTATTGGCATAGGTTTCGGTCTTGCCCCCTGGTGGTAAGATAATTAGGAAGTCATCCAAATAATGGATCACTTTTGCCGGGAGGTTCTGATTCATAAGTTGATTTTCCAGGATCCAATGAAAAACCTCGGCGAATAGATTGAAGAGATACACAGCAGTTCGAAGACCAAAAGGGAGGAACCTTTCTGCGTAATATCGGCCGCTCCATTGGAATCCGAGTAGTGGGGTGTCGAGAGGAGATACTGGTATGTGGCCAAATCCGGCTTCGAAGTCTCGCTTGACCATCATGCATTCCATCCCGAAATGCTGGATTGCCCCGATCGTGTTCTCTATCGTACTGTACACAATTGCCCCATACTCTTCTGGAATTCCGTTGTTTATAGCGGTAAAGTCGCCGGGGGGGTAGGAGAGGTGATAGATCCGGCGTTTGGTTCCGTCAGCCTTATCCTTTAGGCCCAGAGGGGAGGCTGTAAACCAGGTAGGTAGGCTCTTCAGGTTGGGATAGTACTCGAGCCGGTTCTTTAGTTGCTCGGAGGTGATGTCTGCCATGACTATATTCGAGTCACGCTCAGCTGTTGTGAGATTTGGGTGTATTGTGATTGAGCTACGATAACCTTCATACCCAATTCTTGCCCCATATTGGCAAATACCAAGAATGGCCATGACTACCTGCTGGTTGGGGAAATCTTTTGTGAGCTGTTCCCACCCTTGGGGTCTTAGTAAGCCCGCTGGCATCGGAGTAGTGTGTGGGGTGTATAATGGATAATGTATGGATGTGTTGGGAAGAGTTTGGGGCTCCGGAGTAACTACTCTTGGTGGAGATGGGCTATGGGCATGGGGTCTCGTTAATCCATGGACAGATGGTGCTGCCTCTGCTGGTATCATTATGTGATTTTAGCTTTGCAATTGCGAATTAAGGGAAGGAGGGACGATAAATTGGGCCAAGTATGAGTTGTGGCTTGTGGGAGGGGAAAGGCAGGAGACCTGACGTCCATAAGGGGGGTTGCGTGTTTGGTGAGCTAGCCCGCTGGCTGCTGAAGTACACCGGGTAGCCTTGTGATTGCTACCACAAGTAAGGCACGAGTGCTGGTATCGGCACTGGGTGGATCGGCATTCCCGAAAATTCCAGTTGCGGCAAGATGGCATTGTTAGCGCTCCATAGGCTGGCAAAGGACTAGAGGTAGCTGCTATCGTCGTCTGGTTATTGGTTATTCGGCGCTCGGCTGGGGTAAAGAGAGTAGTGGGAGTGAAAGTGTTCTTGCAGATGGGAAGCTCCTGTATCCTTCGGCTGGGCCCAGGTAGTATCTTTTGGCCTTGTACCCAGGTTGCCCGTAGTGCTGGGTATGCAAAACACTTCGAAGCAATAAGCTCGCTGTCCAATTGTCTCCATTCGATAGGGTGGTAGATGCTCTTGCCGCTGGCAACTCTCTTTCGATGGAACTGGAAATGGTACGCTTTAACCCCCTCCCAGGTGTACTTCTCGAGTAGATCGTACAGGTTCATGGTGTAAATTGAAAGTGAAGTGGCAAGGTCTCCCTGTAGTAACTGCGGGGCGAGTTGGACGAGGATGCCGCAGTATGCGGCCTATGCTTTAAAAAAGCTACTCATGCGATATTCGCTCTCCTTCCCATCTCTTTCAGCCTGCTCGAACTCTACTCCACCAATGCTGATTGTGCGCTGTGACTCTGCTAACTCTTTCTCGCTTGCTAGCAGGCGGTAAATGTTTGTAGGTTTGAACCGGTTTTCAACAATTTGGGTGAGTGTGGCTCGCTCTACCCCCGGGAATAGCGTTTCCATGGAATTGACAATGCCCGATGCGCTCTCACCTGCTCGTGCCGTAGGGGGCAAGGTTGGGAAATACGTACCAAGTGCTCTTGGCTCCCGGTTTGGCTATTGCCTGGACTCCATTTCGCCTCTCAGCTGTGCCAGCTGGGTCTCTAAGTTCAGAATTCTTCTAAGGTCTGGGCTTAACTCCTGTGGCAGGGGGTTCGCTGCTGTGGTTTGGGGGGATACCGGACTTGTATGGTGGGGGTTGGCCAGTCTGGTGTTCTGGCTCTGCAGCTGGAGGACAACGCGGTCAACGATGTCCTGCTCATGCGGGCGTAATAGCTCGCGCATTGTGCTGAGGTTGATTGGTGTATTCTGTGGCGGAGGTGATGTGTGTGAAGAACTGGGTACACTGGCACTTGCTGGGGCTCGGACTCGTGGTAAGGTGTTGCTCGAGGATGTTAGCGTCGAGCCGTGTCGGTGGGCATAGCTACGGGGTGAAAGGCTATATTGAGGGCTGCTAGCCGCTCGTTCGCTTGGGGTTGTGGGTACTCCCTCACTCGGGTTCAAGGACTCGTTGCTCCCCTCACTCTGTGCTATCGGGGTCTCAGTGTCTCGTTCCTGTTGGCCATATCGGCTTGGAGGTTGGCAGTACCGCGTGTTTTTTCGAATTCCACCTCTCGCTCTGCCTCTATTCGCTGAGGTGGCGGTTCCGGTACATGTTGGTGCTCGTCTGGGGGCCATTGTGATTCTTCTACGTTGATTCACTATTATGCTTGCTATGGTATGCGCAATTGATGAAGAACGCGAGGTATAGGAAAAACCCGAGCGATGGGGAGAGTATGAGGTGTAGGAAGTATGGGGTTCGCGAGGTTAGGGGGAAGCAGCTGAGAAGAAGGTAGGATGGGTGTCCACGGGCCCCGCGTGCCTGTGCTATGACCCCGCACTACCATGGCAACCGGCAATACCTTATTCCACTGTTCCCCCGAGATGCTATGGTTGGCTAGTGGGGCATCCTATACGCTTTGCCCAATTGGCAATGTGTTCTCCGAACCCTCCATTAACATATCACATGTGGAAAGCCCCCATGACCCGGTAACCACCCACTTGAGGCAATCATAGAAAACTAAGTTCACCTTCTACCAATATTTTCCATAATTGAGACACAATCTTGAAAATTGGTGAGCAAGGACTTTTAGGTATGGAGAGTTTAAATATTTAATTATTATTAAATTTTTATAGTAGGAAGTTGCTTGTTTTGTATAATCATTTTTAAGACTAATTATTTAAAATAAGTTAACAATTATTATGAGTTGTATAAACTTGAAAAATACATACAGAGTATCTTGTTTGATGGATGGAGGGATTGTGTAAGTCTTACTGGAGCTTTTTTTTACCTTGATTTATCGCTAGTTATCATAGTTATATTCACTAATAGCAAGTAGAAAATAGTATACAAATTCAACCAACTGGATACCATGATTTCTGCTTATTGAGTTGACTAATTAATCCAATTTCTTGCAAGCAGCTTTGCACTTATTATTCAAAGAGGCTCATCCAGTTTTAAGTTAGATAAAATCAAATCCTGATTTTTTGTGCTTTAATTGTTACACGAAGTAGAATCTCAGATAATTATAATCAAAAAATGTGAGAACTTTGAAAGCAAGTATCAAATAGATATAAAATCTATTCCATAAGGTTGGCGGCATTAGATAAACTTAGGATTTTGAATATTACTACTTTCAATTAGAGTAACTCAATCCAATTTCCCTTTGTTCCGTTAAAATTAGAAAGATATTTAGCATATACAAGACAGCTTCAAGAATTGGGTTAAATAATTCTGGATTTTCAAATTATATTTTATATATGTTTCTAATGTAGGTTACAATGGCGAATTTACCAAATTTAATCTATATATATATAGTATAAGTATATAGTATAAGAATAATATATTTGGAGCAAAATAAGTAGTTTGCAATGTATTGAATCTGTTACAATCCTCTCTTCTCCGGGTGATACTTGCAGCAGGTAACCGATAGTCTCTTAACGATTACTGCTTCTTTGTCCGATAGCTGTTGCGATAGCTAAGTCCTTTGACTCCTATCCAGCAAAGTCGATCGGTAGGCGCATATAAGACCATGGGGTCTTGGTTCGTGGAAGTATGGTACATAAAGATCTTTTTAGATTGAAAGTATAGTCTATGAAAGAACTTAGATGGTTGCGTGAAGAACCCAAATCCCATGCCTTTTTTTTATATTTATTTTTTATTTTTTATTTCATGTGCTTTGTATTAATCAACTACTGGGAACAAAGACTACGTGCAGCGCTAGCTATGGTAAAGAAAAAACCACATCCCCACTTATCCACCCGGCGCCAGGGAAAAGGCAATCAACCCAAGTCTCTCGGGTACGAGACCAACGGCATGCCAGCCACGCAAAATAAGAAATCAAACTCTGCCTGAAGGGGCGGAACAAGAAAATCAAATAAATACATGGCGAGGAATCAACAGGAAAACCCTTGCGGTAGACACTAACAACAAAATAAATAATTCTTATAACGGCTTATGAAACCCAAAGGAACCGACAATGAAAGAAAGAACAATAGGGGTGCGGGGGCCACTTAAAACTGATACGGCATTGCAAGCATTACTCATGAACCCAAGGCGTTGACATCCGCCACCGAGGCAGTGCAATACGACGACGGAGCGTAACCGAGGGGCGCGACTGTGGAGAAATCGCAAGGTGAGAGGTAAGGGCAGCACAGTGCCAGCCAAGTGAGTGGATTGTAGCTGTAACCGAGGAACGGGACAAGACCTGAAGGGGGAGGGGCGGGGTAGACCTATTAAATAGTGGAAACTATCAGTAACGGTGTGTGTGTGTGTGCCGGTCTGACTAGGCAGCCTCTAGTCGACGTGAAGAGAACAGAGAAATCGACCGTAGCCTGTTGAAAAGGTTTCTCCTACTGTGAACTATAGTCCTAGCCGTCTGGAACATGGGCGAGAGGGGCTTGCCGACCGTGCGAGCGCTAAGCGAGGCAGCAAAGTGCAAGCGGAGAGTGGGGGGAGTAGAACAAAATACCCCATGGAAAAAGAGGACGCCAGGGCCCAAGGACATGATAAGGGAAGTAGGGTGGAATGGGGGGGGTGCAGCTCACTGAGAGTGCGGGTGCAGCTCACTGAGGGTGCTGGGGTGGTGGATGTTGAGGATGAAATCTCATGGTGTAGAGATTTCAATCGCCGGGTGTGTAGAGGAGATGGTTTGTGACCCAGATCCCATGCCTCTTTTTTTTTTTCTTCTTTTTTTTTTTTTATCATATTTTACATTTTGTTTCTAGGTGAGGCTGAAGGCCGAAGCAATAAGTACAAAAATAGCAGGTAACCGCGATGGTTATGGCCGCAACAAACTTCCACCCAGTCCGACCCATCGCCGAGGCGGTGGCAACAGTGGGAAAAAAACCCCTGGTCTAAAACCCGCACCAAGCGCCCGGGCGCTGCAAACTACAACAAAATGTACATGAAACCCGCAACCAAAAGAAAGCATCTACCGAAAACCCAAGGAAAAACCCAACAGTGAGAAAAACCAAAAAAACCTAAATCCGTAGAAGAAGCACCAGGGAAGGCCCATCCAGCAGGAAGGCCTTTAACCATCCCTAACTCCAAACATCGTCAAACATAACCATACTCCAGGGTAATAGTACCGGGGCCATATAGACCAGATCGCGGGGCTGGTGGTAGAACCTGTGGTGGGTTAGACCAAGGGAGTCCACGAGTCCTAGGAGAAAGCGAGGTGAACGGTGGCCGGACGCCAAAGCAACTGAGCCGGGTGGGGGGGGTTGGCTGTAACTGAGCCACGGGACGAAGACCAAGTCAGGGGAGGGAGGGGTGTGCCCAATCAACTAGAAGTACGAGGGAGGATGGACCGAAACGAGATCACGCCTATTTGATGATGCCGACTGTAGCGAACAGTAATCCAAGCAGGTAGTTCAATACCAGGGAGCAGAGCCACCGGGGCCACTACTTCGACGATAACCCGAGACTGCAACCGACCCATTGACGAAAGAAAGGGGTTGCCGACCGTGCAAAATGCTAAGCGAGGCAGCGAAGCTAGTGCGGACAAAGGTGCAAGTAGAGCCAAATGACCCCTAGAAACAAGAACGCCAAGGCCCAAGGACATGATAAGGGAAGTAAGGCAGGAGGGGGGGGGGGCAGCTCACTGCGAGTGTGGGTACAGCTCACTGAGAGTGCGGGGTTGGTGGATGTTGACGATGAATTCTCATGGTATTGAGATTTCAATCGCCGGAGGTGTCGTGGAGATGGTTCGTGACCCAACTCCCATGCCCCGAGGCTGCCCTTATATAGGAGTTCTACCCTCAACCCTGACCCTGCGTGACTAATACCCTCGCGTCATGCGACTAATGACTCATAGTGAGTCATAGTGTGAAATCCATCAACTAACCAGTCCGAGTCAGCTGCGCCGAATCTCATAACCAATCAAAACCCATAAAACGAGTCATGTGCCCTAACGGGGTCACATGCGTGAGAACCATGACTCATAACTATGAGTCATGTGTGAAATACATAAACCACATGAGCACAAACGTGAGTCATGTCATATAACAACCGATCACAATAAAACAATCACACACTATTGCATGGTCATATGAAAACCCTTTGAGTCAACTCATCTCATAGCGTGCAAGATAACAACCCGATGACTAATAACTATTAGTCATGTGAGATTCTGCCTTGCTTAGTCACCATTTGTGAATTAGCTTCCTTCCCCCTCTTGCATCGGTCCCACGATACCAAACTCCTTCCTTCCACAGCATACCTTCTATCTGGAGCATTCTCTGTTTGACTCGATTGTAGGCTTGTTGGAGTTCTTCTTTTTCTTTATCGAGTCGTTCGAGGTCATTGTGTTTTGCCACAATGCTTGGGGCGGATTGGTCGAGTTGGCTTCGGAGGTCTGAGATCTGTGGTTCTATCACTTCCCAGTCCGAGATGGGTTTTCGCTCCCTTCCCTCCCTAGCCGTGTCCTCACGGCTTTTCTCTTTCTTTGTTCCCTTCTGTCGTTCTTTGACAGGGTCCCCCTTCCTCCCACCTGTCTGGTGTAGTATCCGGCATCTACCTTTTCCCACCAGTGTTTGTTGCACTTATCGTTTAAACAGTGCTACCAGCTCGTGAGGTCTCTATGGGCTCTTCTGGCTCTTCACTGACGAGATTCTTGGGGTGCCTAGTCCTCTCCTGGGTTTGCTTCCATCTCTTGTCACCAGTCATGATCGTGGGCGACGCTTGGTTGTCTCCATCTTCTGGTGAATTGTGGGTACCCTCCTGACCCTTGGCTTTCGCCGAGGTCTATCTGACATTCGTCGTTATGGCAATCCGTCCAACCCATGGAGGCATGTGCCACCTCTCGTATTGGTGAGCCCGAGTATTCTGGGCTAGTGGGGGTAGCGTTGCAGGCGACCGGCTGGGCGTTGTTCTCCAGCGTGTGTGAGCGTCGTTCTTGTTTCCAGACGGGGGGGGTGCGGAGGACGATCTCTTGATCGTGACGTGTATTCACTCTGGGCTTTTTTGAGTAGAGTTGGTGGAATCGTTGGACTGTGTGTTCTGCATGCTTGGAGTTTGCTGCCGGGTACCAGACTTTATCGTGTTCTTGCGAGTATCCTTTCCCCTTGGCTCAGGATTGGAGCTTGTTGTAGTGGAGTCGAGAGTCGATAATTTCGTTGAGTTCGTATTCGTCTTCTACTTCTATCTGAATAGGAGGAGGAGGTTCTTTTATCTGAGAGGGGAAGCAGTTGTCTTGGCAAGGTTCGAGGAGGGAGATGTGAAAGGTGTTGTGTATGGCCATTGAGGATGGTAAGGCCAACTTATATGCGCTTGTCCAAACTTTTTTCCAAGATTTCGAATTGTCCGATTTTCTTATAGTCCAGTTTTTTCGATGTTCTCGTGGTCTTGATGTTGCGTGGCAACAGCAATATCATATCTCCTGCTTGTAGGTTTGGATCTGGTTCTCGGTGTAAATCGTAGTATTCTTTTTGTCGTATTTGCGGGGCCACCATCTCCTCTCTTAATGACTCATGTAATTGAGTTATTTCTTTTGGTTCCACCTGCTTTCCTTCAATCAGATGACCTATCATCTCATATTCAGGGTTGATTCCGTAATTGGCGAAGAATGGTTTGTTCTTGATTGTTTCTTGGTATCCGTTGTTGTATGCAAATTTCCGCAAGTGGTAGGTAACCACACCAATCGTCTTGTTAATAGTTGATGTATGCTCATAGGTATTGTTCCAATATGGCATTGGTCCGTTCCGTTTGTCCATCTCTTTGTAGATGGAAAGCTGTGCTGAGTCGTCGTTCTATTCCTAATTTTCCCGTACTTTCTTTCCACAGGTCTAAAATAAATACTATCCCCCTGTTGGTGATAATATCGTGTGGCAGTCCGTGTAGCCTGACTACCCCTTTCATGAAAAGATTGGCAAACTGCCGTGCGCCTAGGCCTTTCGAGTATGGGATCAAATGACTCATTTTGGTCAGCCGATCAATGACCACCAGTATGATGTCATATCCTTCTGAATTATGCAGGTCCGTAATGAAGTCCATATCTATTGATTTCCATGGTCGATCGGGGGCTCCATTTGACTGTAGCAATCTGTAGGGTCCATGTTGGACCACTATGGTCCTCTGACATGTGTTGCAACTTTTGATGAATTGTTTGATGTCTTCTCTTATCTTTGGCCAATAGTATCGTTGACTAATGAGTTCGGTAGTTTTTGCCGCCCCGTCATGTCCTGCTTGTGGGGGGTTGTGGTGTTTAGCCATAAGACATGTTCGTATCTCATCGTTGTTTGGTATCCAAATCCTTACTTGGTACCATAAGAGGTGATTCTTCCAATGACATAGCCCCAGTGCTATTCCTTTCATTTCTTTCCCTCCTTAGTCCAAGTTTCTTTTGATGTCTTGGATTTCATTGTCAACCTTGCTTGCCTTCTCTATTTCTCCTTCATGCTTGTCTCGAAATTCGGTTGTTTCCAATAGGTCGAGTTTGATTTCTTCTGTGTCTGGGATGTACCAGTACCGTTCTTGCGGCAATAAGTTTCCCACATTTCATGTGAGTGTCTTGTCTTCCGCCCTGGGTAGGTCTCCCGCTCTTCTTGTGAGGGTGTCTGGCTTTCCCCCTTCTTTTCTGGGCCGATATTCGATTTTGAAGTTGTATTGACTTGGTTCTTGCATCCATCGTGCTTGTCGTTCGCTGAGCCCCTTCATTGTCATGAAGCTTACTGAGTTTTTGTGGTAGGTGAGAACCCGTACCAGTTTCGGACTTCCTCTCGTGTATCATTTCCATTTGTACAACACCTGTACTATTGCTAATAGTTCCTTGTCGTGTATATCGTAGTTGCATTCCGGTTCGACATTGTTTTGGATGGGTACACCACTGGTCTCCATTTCCCGTCGTTGCATTGCTGCCACAGTATCCCGGAACATATGTACTTTAAAGCGTCTGTTTCGATCTTGGTCGGTGCGAGAGGGTCGAAGTAGACCAGTCCTGGTGTTGTGGTGAGTTTGGTTCTTAATTCGTCGAATCCTTGTTGTTCTTTGTCTCCGCATTCCCAATTGCCGATACCTTTCTTTTTTGTTTTTGCGTATAGTGGTTTGGCCGTCCTCCTGAAACCTTGTATAAATCTCCTGTAGAAGTTGCAGAATCCTAGGAATCACTGGATTTCCTTGATTTTCTTGGTGGTAGTCCAGTCCCAGATGGCCTCTGTCTTGACTGGGTCTGTCTTGACCCCTTCTTGTCCAATGATAAATCCTAGGTATTCTGATTCCTTTTGGTGGAATTCCCATTTGGATGGTTGACCTTGATCTCCGAGTCGCGTATTGCTTCTAGGATGTTGCTGACGTCTTTTCGGTGTTGTTGTAGGGTGTTCGAATATATGAGTACGTCATCCGGATAGACGATGCAACACACATCGATGTCTTCCATAAGGACCTCATTAATCCATCGTTGGAACGCCCCAGGTGCGTTGCATAGCCCAAATGGCATGACTAGATATTCCTATATTCCTAATTTTGTTGAAATGGTTGTCTTCCACTGCTATCCCTTTCTGATATGAATGTTGTGGTAGGTGTCCTTGATCTCCAGCTTGGTAAAGTATTTGGCCCCTCCTAGCCTGTCCTGGGCTTCGCTAATGAGCGGTAGAGGGTGTTGATCTATTTTGGTGACTTCGTTGAGCGCCCGGTAATCGGTGCATAACCTGAGTTTGCCATCCTTCTTCTTGACCAACATAATTGGTGAAGCCCTTCCTGACTTCACCCTCCGGATCCATGCTCGATCCTCGTTCTGTTCGATGTATCGGTGGAGTTCCTCTAATTGGTCGTCACTAAGAGCGTATATTTTCTTGATTGGTACCCTCCTTCCTTCTTCCAGCTCGACTCATATGTCGATGCCTGGTCGGTGGAGTGGTACCGTCGTTTCTTCTCCTTTTTCGAATATATCTAGCAGATGATGGTATTCTCGAGGGACCGTGTCCCTGACGTCTTTGTCTTCATTGTTCTGTTTGTTTTTTATCGCCAGCTTGGTACTTATGTTGATAGCTTCCAGCTGAATTTCGTTGTCGACCTTGTTCCATCTTAGGATGCTGGTCATTTCTCCTCGTCGGTAGAACTGTCCGAAAGCGCTTGCCGATATTTCGTTGATTTCCATCTGTGTTCTGGCTTGGTGGCCCCTGACTCTCTGGTCCATGGTGGGGTCGGAGCTTCCGAACCCTTGATCCCCTCTCTCGGTATCGTCCAACTAGGCTACTTCTTGTAGAACCCTATTGTCAATCTTCTCAATGATCAGTTTTGCGATTCGTTCTCCTTTTTCCACTCGGTATGGTTGGTCTCCTAGGTTGGCCAGGACCACTTTCACTTCACCTATGTAATCGGCATCGATTACACCAAAATTTGTCATCAGTCGGTATTTGACTGCTAGACTACTTCATCGTGCAATTCGTCCATAGGTGTTGTGTGGTAGTCCGAAGACTATTCCCGTTCCAACAGTTGCTTGCCCTCTGGCAGGAACGTCGCTTCCTTCGTTTGCGTACAGGTCGTGTCCTGCCGCCCTTGATGATCCCCTTGTAGGCAATCTGGCCTCAGCTGATGGCTTCTGAAACTCTGACGCTCTGGGCCTTGGCCATCCGGGCCCTTCTTGGCCCGGAGGTTGGAGAATCTGGTGATGAGATTCTCCTCCAGGGCTTTTTCTTCTGGTACCGCATATGCAACGGGCGAACATTTGAGACACCAAGTCGTATATCGTTCGCTGTTGCATCTGATCCTTTTGTCGTTCCAATCGATTGTTGGATTGTGTTCTCTTAGCCATGGCATCCCAAGAATGACCTAATGGTTTTGGAGGTTTGCCACTTGGAAGGTTGCCATTTCCCTATGGCTACTAATGTCCATGGGTACTTTCGTCATATGGGTAACTGGACCCACAGCACTTGGTTTTCCATCCGCGAGGTAAATCTCACTTGGGTTTTTTGTTTTGATCATCTTGATCCCGTGTTTGTTGCAGACTTCTCGCTCGATGAAGTCTTCTGTTGCTCCTGAGTCAATCATAGCGTTGATAGTGACTGACTCCTTTGCGCCATGAAGTTGTATTTTGACAATGATATGGTCATTGTGGTTTTGGAGTGTTTCCATCTAGTTAAGTGCTACGTAGTAGTTTTCAATGATGATGGGTTTTCGTTCGGGTCCGTCCCTCAGACCATCCTTTACTGAGGACATTCATCGTTTCCCGACTTCCCAGGTTCTTGCTCGAACTTGATCTCCCTGATCTTGGGCTTAGTTTGCCAAGATGCCGGCTTCTTTGTTGGTTGCCAGCTTCTGGCCTGCGGGTTAAATGGTTTGGGTCCATCCTTCCTCGTGCAATCTCTGGCTATGTGTCCAGGTTGTGCGCCTTTGAGACATAGTTGTTCTCAAATTCTCCTTTGGAATTCTTCCCTTGAGATGTTGAACCTGGGTCGTCTTCTGGTAGCATCCAATTCCATGGGGTTGCCGTAGTGTTGATTGTCCTTATTTGTGGGTCAGTATGTCCCGTCTGGGTTTCATGGTGTGATGGTCTGCCATTAGATCTTCTTTGTCGATGGTAATCCTTGGATGTATCTGATCATTACCCGCTTGGTTTCTCTTCTCATTGCCCATTGAGCTAGGACTTCAAGGTTCTCGTATTCTTCACTGCTGGCTCACCAGGGGTTTTGTAGTTCTGTGTTCATTCCTCCAAAGAGTAGTTCTACTCCTGTCGAGTCGTCCAATTCGGCTTCACTCGCCACAAGACGGAACTCATTCCAGCACTCTGTGACTAATCTCTTACCTTGTTTCATGTTTTTTAGTTTGATTATTGCTTCTCCCTTGCCCTCGATTATGCCAAATTGCCTTTGTAGTTCTTCTTTGAATCCTGTCCAGTTGTCCCAGATTGGGGTGATTTGTTCTTCTGCATATGGTGTGAGCCAGGTGCCTGCGTCAGCCCTTAGGAGGCTTGTCGAGTATCAGATTTTTTCTTGGTCGTGGCCTTCCTGCCATCCCACTGTTCTGTAGTATACTATCAGCTGGGCTAGCCAGCCGCAAAGTTTGTGTTGTTCTCCTCAGCAAACCTCTGGTTCCTTGGCTATTGGTTTTCTGGTTCCTCCGATTAGGGATGCGATGATTTGTCTCATGGGTTGTGGATTTAGGATCAGTGTTGTTTCCGAGGACGTCGCCCCTCCTTGTTCGGCTGTAGCCACTATCGTCTTTCGTCGTTTCCTCCCTTGTTTCTCTATTTCTTCCGATCCACTTGGCAATGGTGGCTCTGGTGTTGTAAGGCTTGGTGCTCTCTCTTCCGTCAAGGCCCTTTCCAATCCTTCTCCTCGTGATGAAAGGTCGAGGTTTTCCGCTAGGGGGTCGATATCGTTCTCGTTATTGGTCTCCGTTTTGTCCGTTTATTAAGTGCTGCTGAGTTGACGAAACCAAATATTACAATCGTTGCTTTTCCGGGTGATACCTGCAGCAGGTAACCGATAGTCTCCTGAAGATAACTTCTTCTTTGCCCGATAGCTGCTGTGATAGCCAAGTCCTTTGACTCCTATCCAGCAATGTCGATTGCTAGGCTCAGATAAGACCGTCGGGTCTTGGTTCGTAGAAGTATGGTATATAAAGATCTTTTTAGATTCAAAGCTTAGTGTATGAAAGAACTTAGATGGTTGTCTGAAGAACCCAAATCCAATGCTCCGAGGGTGCCCTTATATAGGGGTTCTTCCCTCAACCCTAACCCTGCCTGACTCATCACTCATAGCGAGTCATAGTGTGAAATCCATCAGCTGACCCATCTGAGTCAGCTGCTCCGTATCTCGCAACCAATCAAAACCCACAAAACAAGTCATGTGCCCTAACGGGGTCACATGCGTGAGAACCATGACTCATAACTATGAGTCATGTGTGAAATACATAAACCACATGACCACAAACGTGAGTCATGTCAAATAACAACCAATCACAATAAAACAATGACACGCTATTGCGTCGTCATATGAAAAGCCTATGAGTCAACTGATCTCATAGTGTCAAAGATAACAACCTGATGACTAATAACTATTAGTCATGTGAGAGTCTGCCTTACTTAGTCACCATTTGTGACCCCCTCCCAAAATCTCAAAGTCCACCAAAGCAGATCAATACCGGAGATAAGTAAACGCCGACATACTGCAAGACAGATTCGAATTGATTTTTGCGCCTCTGCAGCACGCGGCGCTTGATGGTGTCCCAATTGATTGTGCTGAAGGGAAGGTTCAGAGGTGCTTCCCAATCTTCTCTCCATGGGTTGCGGACCATATGGAAAATGCGACACTGCACGGGTTAACGTCCAATGCCTGTCCTACATGTAAGGTGCCTGCCGGGGAATTAGGAACCAACATCAAGAACTATTGACCTAGAGATTACACAAGATACGAACGATAGGGATATAAAAACCAGTTCCCAGACTCGAAGTCCGACGGGACCCAAGCCAAGTTCACCGCCCTTGGTATCAATTTGGGCCAAAACGTTTTGCATGAACTTTACCGTGTCTTCGCGCCTCACTTGCACACCCCGGACATGCTCCATATGGTTTATCTCGGATTATTTAAGCACCTGATGGACTGGATCCAATCCTTTCTCAAGAAACACCGCCGACTGCAAGCTTTTGATGACATTGGAAGGCATTACTGCCGTACTCTGGGTTTTTGGTACCCAAAAATGCCAACCCCGAGGTTGCCCAGTGGCAAGGGAAAGAGATGAGGAATTTAGGGTGCTGTATTTTGGGAGTTCTCCCGGTGGCACTACGTCAGCCACAGAGATCACAAGTGATACCTTTCAAACATACTCTCGCATGCGTCAGAGCGCTCGTCGACTTCAGTATGATGGCACAATACCGAAGCCACACGTCTGACACCATAGCTTCTATGGAACATTATCTTGACCAATTTCAGAGGATGAAAGGTATCTTCTTGGAGTTTTGAGTAACTAAGCGTACACTGGCCAAGGTTGACGAGCAACTGAGGGAGATACAACATCAGAGAACGCAGATAAGCCAGCCTGTGGCTCCATCTAAACAGCGTCGGATCCGTCACGACGATCGCGAAGAAGAGCATGAGCGACGTAAGGACTTGATCCATCGCGCATCGCCTTTCAACTTTATCAAGATACATCTACTAAGTCATTTTAGTGATCATATATGCCAGTTTGGCAATATACCGATGTATTCCACGGAGTTTGGAGAGCTCGCGCACAAGGAACACATCAAGGACAGATGGCGACGATCGAATAAAAATGATGCCCTGCGCCAAATCGTGCCCAGCTACAGTCGTCAGCACGCCATCCGAATGGGATTATGGCACCTCGAAGCTTTTCGACGCCGCGGTGCCGATCTCTCTCCGGATGTCCTACAACATTTAGAGAGTACAACAAGTGCCGTCCCCGGGCCTATCGTCCCTAGGAGGATCCTGAAAGGGCGTCGGGACAAGGTGTCCAAGTCTTGGATTTTAGTAAGGTGTCGGGGGTCTCTCTCGAGAGTATATGTCGCGAATTGATCCGATATAGCCGGCATAACCTCCCTACAGAGCGCCAGCTTCATGAAGATCATGCGATACTTCAATCACTCCCGGTTGAACTACTAACACAACCCGAAATACTGGTTGTGGCGTTCCAAGAAAGCGACGTTTACGACCTCCACCATGCACGATTCACAGGCGCCCTACACTTCAGGAACCAGAGGAGTTGCAATGATTGGGTTTGGGTCCAGGCTGGTTCTGAAGAGATGTATGGTGCGCTGAGGGGCACTCTGCCGGCAAAGCTCGTGGCGCTCTTCAAAATCAGGGACTATACCTGTGAGAATGCTGTGCGGCGGGTCCCTGCTATTCGGATGTTGAGTGCGGTCAACTCAGGATTACCCTCAGTCATACCTGGCCTTGTCACAGTGCAGATGAGGGAGGATCCTTGAGAGTTTACCATAGTTGACGTAGGGACAATTCACGGCCTGGCGCACGTGATCCAGAGGTGGAACGGCACTGGCTGGTTGATAGCTCGATTCATTGGGAAAAGTTCAACGAAGTATATTGAGTAATCGGAATACGGGGGGGGAGGGGAGGCTGGCCGTGCTTGCGTATCCTAGTACTCGCGCGGCTTTGCTATAACAAAAAACGCCGTCTGGCGAATTGTGGTGAGGTTTTTCTAACTTCCTCGCCACAATTCACCAGACAGCGTTTTGCACATTGTCAAGTTGTATATGTATGATATGTAGAAGCAATTGCCTAGAAAATAAAGAGTTCTAGCTTGTTTACCGTATACATGTGAGATTCTGAATGGGGGCGCAGGCCAACGTTAGAGATAGCAGGAGAAATACGTCAGGGAGCGCGGAAGAGGCAATGTGAAGCTGGCGCCGTCATGAGAAGGAAGTGAAGAGAACAGGAGCTAAGGTGTAGACAGGGCGTCAGTACGACGCGACGTCGCGTCAGGAGATAGAGGGCGTTGCAACGAAATTCAGGGCGCACAGGGCATAGTGAACGCAGAAGCGACGTCGCTTGTGTCAGGGCGCAACGTCGACGGATCTGACGCAAGGTATTTTTTTACCAATGCCAGTGGAATTCAATTCTGTGGACTGATGAGACATGGATTACTGGTGGAAGACATACCAGAACTTGGGTCACTAGGAGAGCTGGTGAAGAGTGGGATCCTACTTGTATAGTAGAAAAACATCAGAGAAAGTGATGCTGGATGTTTTGGGGCTGTTTTCATGGTAATATGCAAGGTCCAGGCATATTTTGGGAGAAGGATTGGGGTTCCATCAATGCAGAAACCTACTGTGCACCTACTGTTCCCATAATTCATGGGGATATGGAACTGTGCAGACGCGATGGAATTTATTTGAAGCTTATGCAGGATGGAGCACCTGGGCATGCTGCAGGGGATACAGCAATTGACCTTCAAGAGAGGGGCATTGAGCTCATTTTCTGGCCTGCTTTTTCACCAGACTTAAACCCTATTGAAAGAGTTTGGCACATTATGAACAATTTTCTAGAGGATAATTATCCAGAACAGATGTCAGATGATAGACTAAGGGCGGCAGTTAAGGAAGCTTGGGAAGCTATTGGGCCGGATGAATTCAGGGAGCTGGTGGAAAGCATGCCGGCCAGATGGCAGGCTGTGATCGATGCGAACGGTCTCTTCACAAAATATTAGGAACAGTCTTTTAGAGCTGGGCAAAGCAAGTTCACGGTCCGGCGACAATGCCCCATTACAAATTTTATTGGCAAGCGATTTCTTGTATGGGCATTCTCACTATACCGTGAGCTTGCTATATACTTGTATTATAGATCGTGAATACTAAATGTTCCCCGGGCTCATTATGGCCACCGTTCGAGTTGCTACCCAAGACTGGCTGCTATACCCAATTTGGTACGCTCACCCCTGCTAGTGGCATACCCCTGTTCGTGGAACCTACAATACTTATGCCCTGTACCGCCGTATACGAGTTAATACGGTACCGTATTATCTCGTCGAATTCGCTATCTCCGTACAAGGTTCTAATCTCCATACCGTCAGGATATGCCCCTAATAAAGCCTAAGTGGGGGTTGGCGCAATCCTCCTATACCTTTTTTGTTCAGAACTAGGCTTTAATTGGGGCATATCCTCATGGTATGGAGATTAGAACCTTGTACGGAGATAGCGAATTTGACGAGATAATACGGTATCGCGACCATATGACAAGCTGGTTCTTATGTTTGTTCCCGACTTTACCGAAAGCCCAACGACATAGCACACGGTTCAATTATCCGAGCTACGGTAAATATCTGTGGAGACACGGGGAATGCATTCCGTTTTTGTTTTTGATGACCTCCTGAGTGCCCTTAAAAAAAAACTCACATTCCACCAACAGCTCGATATTCTAGCCCCGCGACCCCGCCGCAAATGCTCTTCTAGTCTTGTAGCACCTATGCTATTGGAGTGGGGCATTCAAAGATTTTCACAATCGTAAAGCTTGTACGGTACTCACGTCGCCGGCTCAGCATGCTACGGTATAACACCGCCCTGATTCTAAGCCTAACTCACATGACATCATGCCAAAAAAAAAAACCGGAAAGGGAAAAGAGAGAGGAGGGATTTTCCTATAGTGCAAATTGACTCAAACCGGGTCCTCGGAACAAGCCAAACGCGATTCTGAACTAGTCAACCACAACACAAAGTTTTGATGAACAAAAAGCGCTGAGATGAAGCTATTGGAAAGGAGAAGAGGCCAGCGCCTTTTTTTTTTTTGATTAAAGGCTGTAGAAAAAGGTAGTTCAAGATTAAAAAGTGAAAATTTTGGTGAGAGCGGAACAAAGGATAGAATCTACCTAGTAGTGTACTAAAAAATACTATGACATGTAGATGACTAAGATATCGCAAAACCAAATAATTGTAAAATTATGAGCCTAATACACAACCACCATTTTCAACAATAACGAATTCAATTGTGTGTCAGAATCACGATGCCACCTATTAACAACAAACGGAAGCATATGCACACTATAGGATCTGAAGGAGGCCGTGCCAAAAAGCCATGAGAGTCACCTGAATCACACTCTCCCGCTTTGAATGCCAATCAATTTCCATCAAGTAGCCAGCAGAACATGGCAGCCAATATCGCAAACACGTCAGATCCGGAATTCAATGCGCATTCACATAATCCGACCACCTCCTCTGATAACGCCACAAGCAGTCTAAGTACAACAAGAGGGCCCTTCCGAAGCACACTATGGCGAAGAGCTCAGAAGGCAAAGGAGAAGGAGCAGCAACAAAAGCAGCAAGCGCAGAGCAGTCAATTTGATGCTGAAAGCAATAGGGAGGATATAGAGAAACTGTTACAATCCTCTCTTGTCCGGGTGATACTTGCAGCAGGTAACCGATAGTCTCCTAACGATCACTTCTTTTTAGCCCAATAGCTGTTGCGATAGCTAAGTCCATTGACTCCTATCTAGCAACTTCGATCGCTAGGCTCATATAAGAGAGTCTTATCTTGATTTCCGGAAGGGTGGTAGATAAAATATCTTTGTATTGAAAGTATAGTGTATGAAAGAACTTAGATGGTTGCGTGAAGAACCCAAATCCCATGCCTTTTTTTTTATTTTATTTTTTTTATCATATTTTAAATTTGGTTTCTAGCTGAGGCCGAAGGCGAAAGCAATAAGTACAAAAATAGCATGCATCCCAAAGGATATGGCCGCAAAAAACTTCCACCCAGTGCAACCCATCGTCGAGGTGGTGGAAACCGTGGGAGAAAAACCCCTGGTCTAAAACCCGCACCAAGCGCCCGGGCACTGAAAACTACAACAAAATATACATGAAACTCGCAACCAAAAGAAAGCATCTACCGAAAACACAAGAAAAAACCCAACAGTGAGAAAAACCAAAAAAAACCCGAATCCGTAGTAGAGGCCCCAGAGAAAGCCCATCCGCCGCGAAGGCCTTTAACGATCCCTGAGTATGCTTATGATCGAACACAACCACGCACGAAGGTAAAAGTACCAGAGCCATATAGACTCGGGCCGCGGGGCTAATGGTAGAACGTGTGGCAGGTTTGGCCGAGGGAGTCCACGAGTCCTAGGAGGAAGCGAGGTGAATGGTGGTCGGACGCCAAAGCGACCGAACCGGGTGGGGGGTGTTGGCTGTACCCGAGCCACGGGACGAAGACCAAGTGAGGGAGGGGAAGGGTGCGCCCGATCAAATAGAAGTACGAGGGAAGGAGGACCGAAACGAGATCACGACCTTTCGACGATGCCGACCGTACCGAACAGCAATCCAAGGAGATAGTGCAATACCAGGGAGCAGAGCCACCGGGGCCACTACTTCGACGATAACCCGAGACTGCGACCGACCCATTGACGAAAGAAAGGAGTTGCCGACCGTGCAAATGTTAAGCGAGACAGCGAAACAAGTGCGGAGAAAGGAGGGGAAAGTAACCGTGAAACCCCTACAACCAGGCTGCCAAAGCAACAGGAAGATCAGAAGGGAATCAGAGGGGAGAGGGATGGTGGTA
>Ga0307507_10005744_pt1 | contig 19988 bp, 9 predicted proteins | sample 7_EM_MG_FD_207223 | JGI IMG/M metagenome (GOLD analysis project Ga0307507, IMG submission 207223) | Populus trichocarpa ectomycorrhiza microbial communities from riparian zone in the Pacific Northwest, United States - 7_EM | ecosystem: Host-associated > Plants > Roots > Unclassified | place...
TAGGTAGGTAGGTAGGTAGGTAGGTAGGTAGGTAGGTAGGTAGGTAGGTAGGTAGGTAGGTAGGTAGGTAGGTAGGTAGGTAGGTAGGTAGGTAGGTAGGTAGGTAGGTAGGTAGGTAGGTAGGTAGAAGAGGACCATCGCCAGAACTAGAGACCGTCGCCAGAACCAGACCACCGTCGCTAGAACTAGACAACCGCACCCTAGACGACCACCGTTTAAATATGCAGCCAGCGAACGGCTATAGAAAACAATTTAAATAAATTAGAGCCTTTAATCGGGCCGACCCTCCCCTAAATTGAATCTGACATTAATATAGGTAGGTAGATAGGCAGGCAGGCAGATAGGTAGGCAGGCAGGTAGGTAGGTAGGCAGGTAGGCAGGCAGGTAGGTAGGTAAGTAGGCAGGTAGGTAGGCAGGTAGGTAAATAGGCAGGTAGGTAGGGTAGGTAGGTAAGTAGGTAGGCAGGCAGGTAAATAGGTAGGCAGGTAGGTAGGTAAGTTAGTAGATAGATAGAAGAGAACCGTCGCCATATTATATTAAATTATCTAAAATAATATAATTTATTTTGCTAGCCTTATAAATAGCCTTAAAGTAGCCTTTATTTATCTAAAATATACTATTGGTATAAAAGAGGTAGATGGCTCCAAATACTTTGCCAAATGCGCAGGCTGCGCGCAGGCTGCGTGTCAAAAAAACACGACATAGGCTAGTCGGTCGGGTTGCCAAATGCCCTCAACTGCGCGCCAATTGCGTCAACCACCAACCATTGAGGCCATTTAGAGGGGACCATATTTTGCCAATGTTATTTCTTTCTCTCCTTTATGTAACGTCTTATTCCCTATAATAGCTATACCCTTAGATTTAGATAGAATTTATATTATTTCTTTAAATCTACTTTAAAGTCTTTTTGCGTCTTTATATTATATTACGTTAATATAACTATTATTAAAATAGTAAATAAACTTAAATCCCCTACGTTAACTATAAGTATTATAACCCTAGTTAAGTAGTAGTTAACTATAATATAATAGTTCTTTATAGATACCTTAGCCTAGTAATGGGCTATATTAGAAGCTTAGTACTAATTAATTAAAGTAATTTGCGAAGAACTCTATATTATAAAAGCACTTATATTAAAGACCCTAATACTACCTATATAAGGCGTATTGCCTAAGTATATAGTAGGAAGTAAATAAGATAAGAATAAGTTATAGGAGAGTTAATAAAAGAAGATAATATAGTAAAGAGTATAGTAATAGTGTTACGGACCCTATATTAGCAGTAGTACGGCTACTAAGAGAAGATATAAATGGACTAGTGGTAGAAGCGTGGAAGGCGCTAGAACTAGTTAAACCATAGAATAAGGGGTAGCCAAGTTATATAATAGATTACGTTACCGTTTCGGTATATAGGTGTAAGGGATATTATTGCAGGTCACCTCGGGTTGCCCTCAGGACAACCCCCAGACACCCCTCGGATAGCCGTCGGTCACGTGCCAGAGGCACGTGCCCATAGTATATAGTCTCCACGATCCTTAAGGCCTTACCTCCTCAAGGATTCGTCTCTCTCACCAATCTATCTTGTTCCACAATCGTGTCCTTATAGCCCCCTATCTACAAGTTCCCCTCACATTCGAATCCTTCCTACTCTTTTTAGAAGGGCAGCTGGCTTTAAGAACCAGATTATTTACATTTTTATTTATACCTACTATCCTCCCTTAAAAATCTCGCGACGACCTAAATAGAAACTCCATAAATACCTTATGGAAAGCCGTTGCGCTAAGGCAGGAAGATCCCTCTAATAGTAAGAGATTGCGACAATACAAACCTCTAGGCAAGACGGCCAAACGAGCCCTAACACCTAGATGCGCCAGGAGCTTAAAGACTCTCGCACACCTACAGTTACCAACAACGCGGAGGAAAACGCAGACACCCTCTACAACAGTCACAACGCTGCCGGAAAGCAACCAGAACCCCTCTAGCTCTACCTAGGCCAATCGGAAGATCAAGCGCTAGAAGTAACTCTAAGATCTTCCCCTAAGCTAGAAATGCTAGAGGAATACACTAATATATCCAATTAGGGATCTAACCAGAACCCTCCCAAAAGACTATCGGCCCACAATTAGTATAGTAGCGGCGTATAGACTGCTTATAAGCTAAGCAGGCCTACCCCTTTTAATAACTTAACCTAAACACTAACTTAAAACCCAAGCCTTATTAGGAAGCCTACACCAGTTACTAGTACTAACACTACTTCTATAGCCGGAGCTTCCCTAGGCCCGAGTTCGGAAAGTCAAGAGCCCTATACTAATATCCTTTAAGATGGATATCGGGAAGCTATTACAAGGCTCTCAGAAGCTATGCGGGAAAAGGCCACTAGTAAATATATTAGAACCCTCTAAGGGTAAATCTAGATCTAGCAGGGATTAATCTAGGCTAGATAAACTCTTTTATAACCTAGCTAAGGCCAAGGGCTTCCTAGGGGCTACCCAGTATCTACCTAAGGAAGTATAGAAGACTTAGAGAGTTATCTACGCTATAAATAGAAAAAGGATATAGACTAATTAGCTAAGGCCTCTAATAGCTTAGAACTCCGTTATAGACCTAACGCCTAACAGCTAGACAATTGGGTTTGTAAGGTAGACAACTTTTTTAAAATGCTAATAATATAAGATAATACCAAAGAGCGCACACACTGGATTATTAGCAAGATTAAAGACTAATTGCTAAACCAGATCGCACTTAATCAGCTTAATAAAGAGCAAATTACCTTATAGCCGCAGCTGTAAACCTTCCTAAAGAAATGGACTCAAGATCCGCATATTATATAATATAATTATACAGAACTATTCTGGAATAGAACACAGCTCAACCACCACAATTTCCGCTAGTTTATAAACTTTGTGGAAACTTATACTTAACTAATAGATCCAAAGCCCTTTAAAAACAAGAACGGTAGCGTCCATAAGAAAGAGAAGATTGGATTTATCTAGGCTAGAATTAAGCCAGCAATTTATAACAAAATAAAGCGCGTAGGAGCCCTACCACAGATTACCATATATGTGAATTTCAAATGAGCAGTTCTAAACACTAAGGATGTGGTAAGGAACTAGACCTCTTCCAGTAGAAAGCTAGGGGGTTACCAGAAACGCGGGCACTCTAGTAGTAATATAGGGCAGACCTAAACTTCAAAGAAGCCGTTCTTAAAGAGAAATTTAGAAGGGTCAAAGTTAGGGACCTTAAGCAATAGGAAAGACTCCTAGGGCCAACCTAACACCCGTTTGGCACCCTCACAGGAACACTCTAAAAGGTTAAAAGAAAACTTCTCTAGAGGCAAACCTAATTAGAAAAACAAGCAGGGTAATAACCGCACTAATAATCCAAAAAAAAAAAGCCCTAGTTACAGACCTCTCCCGGCTACAACTAGGGCAAGATATAGAAGGAGAGACTCTCTATATTGCTATTAAGCTGGAAATGGTACTCTCTATAGGCAAGGTACGTTAGTTCTAAGCACTATATAATAGCGGCGCCAAAATCAATCTCATATAATACGATTTGGTAAAAGAGCATAAGCTCATCCCATTACTAAGGTAGCGGAAACCTATTATAGGGTTCTTGGATAAGCATTAAATCAAACTACACAGTGCCCATAAGTTTACAGTGTTAGTGGCTAATATGCACAACCACACTAAGGTAGTTAGCCCGCAACCCTTCTAGGTAGCTAACTTTGAAGGCTATAACCTTATTCTTGGATACCCTTAGCTTACGGAAGTAGACCCTAAGATATACTTCAAGACAGGAGCCTTTAAATAGTGGAACAATAAAAAATTAGAAGGGCGTATATTACTAGTAAGCTTAAAAGATATCCTAGAAGATATAGCTCTAGGTAAAACAGTATACGCTTTACACCTAAAGGAATATCAGATTAAACCCCTATTCTATAGCAAGATGGGTATAGAGCCTAGCATAGGTAATAACCCCTCTATAATGGAGACCCCATAGGGAGCTGCCGAACAGGTCGCGGAGACACTGTAGGGAGGCGGCAATCTTAAAGATCTTACGAGATACTTCCACCGCTATAGGTTACTCTGGCTCAAGCAATATATGGAGAATATACTATAGCACCTCAAACGCTGTGTTAAAGAGTTCCCTACCCTCTACTAGCTACCGCATGAAATGGTTTAATATACGGTAGCAACCATATACAAACAACTACTACAGCGCGTAACACTACCCGTAAGCGTCCTAAGGGAGCTCCAGGACCTACCCGACAATAATATAGAGGATAAACGCGACCCCAATCTATCAAATATTCTATTAGGCCTAAGGGACTTACTAAGGGTATTCTTAGGTAGGCAAGCCAAAATTATAGCGCAGAACTTAGAATACAATTATGCAATTAATCTAAAAGAGGGTAAACAACCCCTAAACCTTCCTATTTATAACCTCTCTCGCAAAGAGCTTAAGATCCTATAGGAATACCTCAATAGTGTATAGGAAAAGGGATAGATTTAGCCCAGTAAGTTACTAGTAGGCGCACCAATCCTCTTTATCCCAAAACTAGATGGAACTATAAGGCTATATATAGACTATCGCGGTCTTAATAAAGTCACAATTAAGAACCGTTACCTACTACTACTAGTTAGTAAAATGCTAAATTAACTATTTAGGGTAAAGATCTTCACAAAGCTGGATCTACAAGACGCCTATTATAGGCTCTATATTAAAGAAGGGGATAAGTGGAAGACCGCTTTTAAGACCCAATATGGCTACTTTAAGTATATAGTAATGCCTTTTAGGCTAGCCAATGCGCCTATAACATTCTAATTGTATATTTATAGAGCCTTAGGGGGACTAGTTGACCGTATATATATTATCTATTTAGATAACATCCTGATCTACTTAGAAGATAAGGATTAGCATAAGCAATACATCCACCAAGTACTAGAACGTTTGGATAATTAGGGCCTCTACACTAAGGCGTTAAAGTGTACCTTTAATACCAAGCAGGTCGAGTTCCTAGGTTACATTATAACGCCTATAGGCGTAGTTATAAACCTAGTATGGGTACAAACAATCTAAGAGTAGCTGGAGCCAGAGAGCTACTAGGATATTTAAGTATTCCTAGACTTTACCAATTTTTATAGGCGCTTTATCTATAACTACTTAGATGTCACCTAACACCTATTTAACTATATTGCGGAAGCTTCCTAAGACCTAGCCTAAGGAGCAAAAAGCTTAAAGGCAGGAAGGAAGAAAACCAAGAAGGGACTAACTAAATAGTATAAACCATAGTTATAGCCCGGAAAGGTTTAGGATGTCTTCTAGAAACTACAAGCAAAGTTTACAAAAGCTCTATTACTGCGGCATTTCAACCCAGATTAGCCATTAATAATAATCACTAATACATTAAATTTCGCCCTTGCTAGTATCCTACTGCAACCCAATAGGGATCTAGATGCTACCCAGCTCCACTAGAGACTAGTAGTATTCTACAGCAGAAAATTTTAGGGGCCTAAAGTTAGGTATTATACCCACAATAAAGAACTGCTGGCTATAGTTAACTACTTTAAATAGTGGCGACATTACCTTAAGCACGCAAGCCATACCACTTATATACTCTCAGATCATCACAATCTACACTACTTTATAACTATAAAGGAGCTTATACCTTAACAAGCTAGATAGGCAGAGGAGCTTATATAATTTAATTTTGAGATTAAATATAAGCTAGGGGAGAACAACCCTACTAATAGACTATCACGACGGCCAGACTATGCCAAAGGCTTTAAAACGGGAGAAGGAAAATAGATAATAGACATCTTACTCCATATATTATAGAACAAGCTCCGGGTGTGGGATGCTTAAGCACCTACAGCTCTATACACTAAGTCTTAGGCGGTGCAAACCCTGTTAGCTTCTACTAACATTCTAGCTGGTACCCGGTTCGTGGCCGATAAGGGTCCAAATATACCTAAATAGGACGTCCCTAACACAACTTCGGAACCTAGCAATACGCTACCTCTAATTGCTAAGCTATCCCCTTAAGCCAAAAGCGAAGCTATAGAGCAATTGGAACTCAGAGCCCTATAATAACCAAAGGACTTTAACCTTGTAGCAGCCTTCCTAACGTATGCGCATTAAAGAGTTGCAAAATCCATAGTACTATTAAGTCTTATACTTAGAGCAGTATAAGACAAAATAGCTTTTACCTAGGAACTATCTAAAAGGTTAACAGATCTTATCTATAAGGTGTAACAGAGGGACGCTTCCTATGCCATCTTTAATACAGAAGTAGACCGGAAACGTAATGGAAAAAAAGCTATAAGGCGCTAAAATTAGGAACTAGACCTAATGGGCCTACTATATAGAAATGGTAAGGTTTAGGTGCTATATAAAGCAAATCTATAACAGAAGATCCTTATAAGGAATCACAACGATCCTCTAGGCGGCCACTATGGTTAAGCTAAAACAGTAGAATTACTTTAGCGCAAATACTATTGGCTAAAGCTTAAGCAGAAAGCAAAGGAGTATATTAGCTATTGCAAGAAGTGTTAAGTATACAAGATCTATAGGCACAAACTATAGGGTCTACTTAAATTAGTTCCCCCCGCTAGTAAGCTATAGCAATATTACGCTATAGACTTCATCACGGATCTCTCACCATCTAAAGATGGCTAAGAATGAACATATAATTCGGTCCTTATACTTATTAATAGGTTTTTAAAGTATGTCTAATACCTTCCCGTTAATAAGACAATTAATATATAAGCGCTTGCCAGCCTAATTAAGGAGAAATACTTTCTTAAAGTAGACTAGCCGCACTCCATTATTACTAATAGGGGCAGTATCTTTATAAGCCAGTACTAGTCGGATCTATGCTTTTATTTAAAGATAGACCACCGTTATAGTACAGCTTTCCATCTACAAACGGATGGGTAAACAGAACGTTAGAACTAGGAACTAGAGTCTTACCTATAAATATATTTAAACTACCAGCAAGACAACTAGTGCGAGCTACTTCTGTATACGGAGTACGCTTACAATTCAAAGCAATATATATTGCATAAGTATACACTAATCTAGATTGCCTATGGCGTCCAACTATTTAGGTTTAATAGTATACCTAGCAATTACTGGCTAAGGCCGTATAATCAATTATAGGATCCCACTAGGAAGTTAAAGGATATAACGGAACCTTATAGCTTAGACTACGGTGGGTTCTGTTATTAGGCTGGGTATATAGGTACGACAAAACAACAACGTAATAATAACTGGTGGAGTAGTAGCCCAACAGATTAACTCCAATTATATTCTAAGATTTACTACAAGGAGAGAACTATCTACGGTAGGGACTAAAGTCCTTTAAATACACAACCGTATTCCTAAGAAATCCTCTCTTATACGTAAGATGCGTGTTATCTGTATTAAACATAACATCCCTTTCATTTAACATAGTTAATACGTTTAACACCACGTGACCTCGGTTACTATTCCTTATTATATAGTTCTACCAGATCCATCCTAGACCGTACCTATATTAACTAACTAGCTTCCGCCGACTCTTCTCCAAGTAGTTATAACATCGTACTTAAAGCGTCTATAATACTATCTCCCTCCTCTTTATCTTCGTCCTTAAAGATTCCTAATATCTCCAAGTCGTCCACTAGAGGTGTAATATCCGTTTAATTATTCTGGTTAATATCCTTGCTTATTATACCTAAAGCTTCTTCTTCTCTTTCCTGGGTTAAGCGTCGCCTTCGTACAGTTTCCTCCATACTATCGCTTAGTGAAGTAATGGCAATTCCCTGCTCTCGTTATGCTAAAGAGGGGGTAGTTTATGTTATGCTAGTAAGTCCTATATCTTAACAACCCTCCTCTTGCTCTAAGTGTACTAAAGCAAACATTTAATTGTTCTGTGATATTCGCTCTATCTCTAACACTAAGTATGCGTGTCCTATAACTCTTAATAGTCTTTAAGTTCCCTAAGTAACTTGTTATAGGGTCTTATATTTAATCTACCGCTGCGAAGCTTAATGGTAAGCTGGCCTCTGCGCTACTTAAGGTTTAATATGCCTTAGAAGAGTCCGCACGCGTCCTTAAAGCTTAATATTTAGCTTATGCTTATCTTTAACGTCTTAAATGTGTTTATAAGAAGGTTCGTTCCAAGAAGTAGAAACTTGTTTAATAAGATCTGTCTAAGCTAGGTAATAAAAGGATTGGCTCTCCTTCTATAAGGGAAACAACTCTAAGTAGCTTAGCAATTGCTCCTTTTAGGTCCCCCTTAGGTAACTTATTTTTCAGCGATCCTTCTTTATTAATATTACCTGACTTACTTTCTTCTAATACTCCCATACCTTTCCTATAGCGTTTCTTAAGTTGCTTAGTGGTTCCTAGGTAGTCTTACTATAGCCTATCCACTTTACTTTATACTATATTTCGTCATCCACATCCTCATAACTAATAATCTTTAAAACTTGCTATTTGTCTTCCTCTTGTCCTCTATACATGTCTGCCTTATAGACTAGTAGCTTAACATTCCCGTATACTAGCTCTAGCATTGCAATATGTTGTATAGGGTAGATTTTCATTTTGGCTAGTAGGTTTAACTTATACGTAACCAATAAAATTCTTTACTTAACTTTAAAAGGTCCTAGTCTAACGTAGTCCAATTTCTTACTTAGTTATTAACTCTTAAAATTTTTATATAGTAGCTATACTTTATCTCCCTCCTTAAGATCTGGTCCCTTAGATCTCTTAGCATTATAGTACCTTTTTATTTATTCTTATACTAGTTTAGCTATTTCTTTAAGGTCTATATAAAGATTCATTAACGTCTCCATTCTTTATTTAGCTGTACTACTTGTCTTTTTTGCTTAATGTAGCAATAATAATGTTCTTAGCTCGTATCCGTAATTTGCCTTAAATAGTAATGTCCCTATTCCTTCTTATAGTGTTGCATTGTATGCAAACTATATAACTGGTAATAACAATACCTAATTATTCTGTGCGTAATTAATATAGTGCCTTAGATACTGTTCTAGTGTCTAGTTTAGTCTTTCCGTTTATCCATCTATCTGCGGATAATACGCTGTAGATATTACTGCGCGAACCCCTTATTCTGCCAGAAACACTTCCTAAAATGCTACTATAAATCTTAGATCTCTATCCAATATAATTTTATCTGGTGCTCTATGTCTTGTAAACACTTCTTTTATATAGATTCTAGCGATATCTTCTACTAATATCTCTTTAGTGCATGCTATAAAGTATCCCCACTTTATTAGCTTATCTACTATTACTAAAATTACGTTATAATCTTGTCCTATAATAGGATCTCTTAACTTTGGTAACTTAACAATAAAGTCCTATAATATAACCTCCTATGGTCTTTCTGGTATCTTAATAGGTTATAGCCCTCCATACGGCCTATGCCTTATCGGTTTATTCCTTTAGCAATCTAGATATTTCTTTATAACTTATCTTACTAGTCCCCAGATTCCTTAAATAATATACTCCTTTTAAAGCCTTAACACTAAGCCTATAGCTCCGTTATATCCTTATATTATTCCCTTATGGAATTCTTTAACAAATTCTTCTGTAATAGACTTAGGCATATATATTACTTCTCTATTTTTATATTGCTCTAAGTCTGGATCCTCTGCCTATACTTTTTAGATCTTCTGTATCCAATCACTCTTTAATAAGTTATGGATCTAACTTTCCTTAGTTACTGCGATCTTTAGATAATTATACCTAATTAATCCATCTTAATCCCTTTGCAATAAAGCTCCTAATAGCTTTTCACTACTTTGTAGTTCAGCCTTTCTACTTAGAGCGTCTGCTTATGTATTATCTGTACCCTTAGTATACTAAATTTCAAAATAGTATTCTATAAGCATTTCCACCCATCTAACCTATCTTTGGTTGAGTTCCTTTGTTATTAGGAATCCTATAAGGTTCTTATAGTCCGTCTTAACCACAAATGGTTTCTCTATGCCTTGTAAGAATGCTCTCTATTCCTTAAATACTACAACTATACCTAACAACTCCTTATTATAGATGTCATAGTTTAACTCTGGTGGTATTATCTTCTAACTATAGTATGCCACTGGGTGCCATCTATCTTAATATTTCTATAGGAAGCACGCTCCTAGTGTAAAGTCTAATACATCTATTTTTATAACTGTCTTTAGACCTAGTTAATAGATCTTAAGAACTAGCTCCTAGGTAAACAACTCTTTAATTCTCTTAAATAGTTCTTATTACTCCTTTCCCTATACCCACGGTTCTTCTTTCTTCATTAACCGCGTAAATAGCTTAATGTTCTATAACTATTACGCTATAAACCTTCTGTAGTAATTACAAAACCCTAGGAACGATCTTAACTATATAACATTCTCTAGTTCCTGCCAATTTACTATAGCCTTAATCTTCTTTGGATCTATACTAAGTTGGCCTAGTTTAATAATAAATCTAATAAAATTAGTCTTCCTAGTAAAGAACTCGCATTTCTTAATTACTACTAGCATCTGTTCTTTTTATAGTCTTTTTAAAACCCACTTAATATATTCTCCGTGTTCTTCCTTACTCTCTAAGTAGATAATAATATCGTCGAGGTATACTATAATAAATTTATCTAAGTGTTCTCCTAATACACTATTAATTCACTTCTAGAACGTTACTGGTGCGTTTATAAGCCCGAATTGCATAACTAATAGCTTATATAGTCCTTCCTTTGACCTAAAGGCTGCCTTCCATTCATCGCCTTCCTTAATTTTAATTTAATGGTATGCCTATCTCAGATCTATCTTTATAAAGATCTTTGCATTACCTATCCTATCTTAGATTTTGCTAATTAAGGGTAAAGGATACCTATCCTTTCTAGTAATGCTGTTTAACTATTTATAGTCTATACACATCCTAAGTTTTCCGTTTTTCTTTAGGATAAATAATACTGGATATCCTGCTAATAACTATAATGGTCTAATATATCCCTTGCGTAAGTTCTCTTAGATAAACTCCTTAAGCGCTACTAACTCTGTTTTAGTAAGCTTATAGATTAGAAAGAACCTTAGACTTATTCCCTTTTTTAATTCTATCTTATAGTCCCAAGCTGCATACTTTAACAGCTTTTCACTTTCTAGTAACCATAACTTTTTACTATACTTATAGTATCTCTTTGGTATATAACTTAAGCCTCGCTCAGTCTCTTTATACATCGCTTTAACTTAGTACTATACCAACTTAGTTTACTATCACACTTTGCGCCATTATATATCCTTAATATTAACTTAACCTATAACCCAATTGATCTTTAGATTATACTCCTATAACTAAGGCATTCCTAGTATCGCCTTATCCTGTCCCAACGGTAGGATATTAAAAGACATTTTAACTAGTCTCCCTTTAATAGTTATCTAAATAGGTCCTGTTTTAAGATTAATAATGCCTCCTCTATAGGCTATCTAATCTCCTAAAATTGTTATAAGTGGATATAGGTGTTTCTTTTATCTATATAGTAACCCCATCCTTTCTACTACCTTTGGTAATATATGGTTTCTAGTTACTCCACTATCTACTAACGCTTTAAACTGCTAATCTTACCATTTAGCTCTTAAATTTAGGTATTATTCTTAAATTCCTTTAAGGGTCTAAGGCTCTAATACTAGTTCCCTCTAGTCCTATACGCCTCCCCTTTTTCTAACTATTGGCTACTAGATCCTGCTTATACTTAGTCCCACTTTAGCCAATACTTAGTTTATTTCTTTTCCTCTATATACTATAGATAAGTATTCTCTAGGCACTCCCACCACTATTATCTATCTAGGCATTCTTCTATAAGGAATCTTCCTAGTTAAAGTATTAAGTCTCCCTAACTTTATACTTCTACTAGGTGCCAACTATATATATACTTAGCATTCCTAAACCGCTTTTCCTCTAGTGCCTAATATATTTTTACTAGGTACTTCCGGTTCTTATCTTTAGGTGCTCTATATATATTATATATATTATCCACACAAGCTATCCATAATAGTGTATAATACACTACATGTTTTAAGTCAACTTTTAGTTTATTTTTATTCTTAAGTTTAAACCTATACCTAGTTAACCTAACCACTGGTATCTCTGCTACGGGTACTAAGATTTATTACTTACTTCTCCAGTCCCTAGATCCCTCTTCTAGGTTCCTTAATATTATAATTAATATTCCTTTAATATAACTTATACGTTTTTCCGTAATAGGTTAGTCTTAGATAACTTTTTTATTTAGCCATATATAAAAATCCTCCTATTCGTTGTTGTGTTATTGCCTATACTACTTTCCGTACAACTGGCTTAGTGTATATAGTCTATCCATTAGAAAGTACCTTGTTATTACTATATTATAATATCCTTTAGTATATCTTTCTTTAAACCTAGTTAGGATATCTAGATCCTCTTCTTATTCCAGTTTATCTAACTATTTTACCCTAGGTGTCCCTATACTCGGCCTATTAGTAACTCTTTATATAGGTGCTCTATTTCTTATATAACCTAGTATAGCTAATCTCTTATCTAGCTTTTGCTCTTACTATATAATAATTCTTATTCTAAACTCATCTATAGTTTCTTATTTTCTGCGTCTTATAGCTAGATCTTTATAGTTGTCTTGCTTTTTAATCCTAGTATTAACTATTTAATCTTTAGGCTAAACACTGCGTTTACCTAGAATTGCTAACATTCTTATTCATTCTCTAAACTTATAGTTCTTAAACTTGCGTCCTATACTTATTTATTTGTTACTAAACTAAGTTACTACCCTTTCCTATTAGTTTTTATCTATTATAGGTCCTTAGGTATGTCTTATCTTATCTTAAAAATCTTAAGCTTCTCTTATCTCTTTATAAAAATCTTAAGCCTATGGCCTTTTACCTTTATTAAGTAATAAGCTAGCACTAGCAGTTATCTACTTACTTAGTTTCTTCTAAACATTACTCCTATCGTCTTATAAAGCAATAGAAATTGTATCTAATAGTATTATAATACCCGTTACTAAACCTTGTTTTATAATAGTCTTAATCTCTACTTCTATTTTAACTTCTCTAAGGTCTATATACTCCTAATAAGCTGCCTTTATTACCTTATTATTAGTAAATGCTTTGCCTTTATTAAATTTATTGTCTTTAATATCTAATCTATAAGCTAGTTCGCTAGTTCCTTTAAACTTAGATAACAATAGCTCCTATAGCTAATAGCTTACGCTATACTTAGCGTCCTTATAAATTTGGTATGCATTGTTATAACAATACGCAAAACTATTAATTAAACATTCTTTTATTCCTCACAGTGCACCATTGTCCTTCTATATATACGTGCCGTCTGCTAGTCTGGTTCCCTTTACTATATAGTTACTCTAACCACCTTTACAGTCTCTGGCAAAATAACCCTGTTTTCTATAATTTATGTAAACTCCATCTTTAAACTATTTTTCTTGCTATAAAGTCCGCCTAAACATCTTCTACTACTAAGATCTCTAGTTTAGCCTCTACTTCTAGGTCCTTTAATTACTTAATCCTTAACCTCTAGGTTTTTATAGTTTCTTTTCCTATCTTTAGGTTTCTTTAGTACCACTTAGGTCTATTAGCTCTGCGCCATTCCATAGTTTTTAACTCTATGTCTATCATTACGTACTCTACGCCTTATATAACTATAGAACTCTATCTTACCCTCTCTTAGCTTGTTCCCTTTAATAGATTCTATTATTAATCTTTATTAACTAATCTATTAACTCTCTTAGAGTATCCGCATCTTCTATTAGAATAATTACGTCCTAAACTTTAGCCTTAAGTCCCTATTTATACTATGCTATAAGCGCCTTGTCGTTCCACTTAACCTATATAGCTAGTGTTTAAAACTATGTTATATACTTAATTGCTAAAGTGCGTTATACTAAGTTCTAAAGCTTTCATTCCGCTATAGTTATGGCCTCCAGGTCTCTAAATATCTGCGTTAGTTGCTCTGCGAACCCGTTCTAACTGGTAAATATATACTATACATCTTGGTTAGTAGTTATTATGCCATTAGCCTATATTTCCGTAAGATACGGCTTAAACCACTTAAGTGCCCTCCCTGTCAGGAACAATCCTGTATAGGCTACTTAGTCTAACAATATTGCTAACTTCGCTCCTTCCTGTATTACCTTAAAGTGCATTTGCGTAAGAAATCCCTTAAGCTTTAACTTCTCTCCTAAGAATCGTTTAATTAAGGGTAGCTTAATCTTTACTGCTCCAATTCTATTAATACATTCTTTAAGTATCCTATTATTGTCTTATAAGTAATTAACCATTTCCTATAACTGACCTTGCGTAACCACTTAAGAATCCCTATTGTCTATACTAGTATCTCCTAGTCCTAAGATTGTGGCTATTACCAACGCCGTTATAACTAGTGCTGCTCTTAGTGGCATATTATTTAATTTTATTCTAATACCATAACCTTGGTAGTGAATGTATAACGGAACCTTGTAGCTTAGACTACGGTGGGTTCTGTTATTAGGCTAGGTATATAGGTACAACAAAACAACAACGTAATAATAACTGGTGGAGTAGTGGCCTAATAGATTAACTCTAATTGTATTCTAAGATTCACTACAAGGAGAGAACTATCTATAGTAGGGACTAAGGTCCTTTAAATACACAACTATACTCCTAAGAAATCCTCTCTTGTACGTAAGGTGCGTGTTATCTATATTAAACGTAACATCCCTTCCGTTTAACATAGTTAATATATTTAACACCATGTAACCTCAGTTACTATTCCTCATTATATAGTTCCACCAAATCCATCCTAGACCATGCCTATATTAACCAACTAGCTTCCGCCAACTCTTCTCCAAGTAGTCGTAATATCGTACTTAAAGCGTCCGTAACAAAGGATATCTACTAGAGAGTATAAGGATACATCTAGGAATAGGAGGAGTAATAGAAGCATATAAAGCAGAGCCTACAAAATACCTAAGAGTAGTAGAAACTCTAGTATAACCATAAATACTAGGACAAGCATTTTAGAGTAGGCAATAAGGTTCTATTATATTTAATAAATATCAAGACCCGTCAACCATTAAAAAAGCTTAATATAAGATACCTAGGTCCCTTCTAAGTTAAGGAACAAATTGGCAAGCTAGCCTACTATCTCTAGCTACCCCTATCTATGGCCTATATATATCTAGTGTTTCACATAAACCTACTAGAGCTATAGTATAGATCACCGCCAAAAAAGAACTTCCATCTAGGCCTAATTAAACACCCTAAGGTAGTGGGCGAGCGGTATAAGGTTAAAGCTATACTACGCTATAAGTCTGTTAAGAACAAGCTTTAATATAAAGTTAAATAGCTAGGCTAGCCTACTAAGGACTCTATATAGGAACTAGAGGATTACCTTAAATATTATAAAGATATTCTAAAAGAATATTAGGACCAAGGTCCATAATTTATAAATTGTAGAAAGCGCTCTAATACTATGGTGTTATTGTAACCTATAAAGAAAGCTTGTAGTAGACCACAAAAGGCCCCAAAGAGTAAATAGGTCAAATTGGATATAAAATGGACAGGCTCCGAAAACTATAAGGATTAAGGCTACGGCCTAAGGTAGGACAGGTCCTCAGCCTTTTTACGTATATAGCATAGAGTTAATAGGGCATTTTGCTAGAATTGCATTCCTATTTATTAATCTATATTAGGAATATTGTTTCTAGGGCTCCTAAGCCCTTCCTAAAAGCCCTCTAAGGCCTTCCTAAGTACCTAATTAAGGTTCTTAATTGCTACTATATATAAGAATAAATCCTAAATGCCTAATCTAAAAAGCCACTATGCCTTATCCTCAGGAGCAGGATTAGTATCCATTGGGCCACCAAGTAATAGCTAATAAGAATGGGATCCAGACCCCTTAGTAGAGGTACAAGTAGGCATGAAAATAGGGGCAAGATAATAAGGTGTAGCTAGGGCAGAGATCCTTAAACGCTTAACACTAATATTAGGTCCAAACCAATACCAATAAAGCTCTTGCAGCATTAGCTTATAGTTAATAAAAACACGCTCAAGCCCAGAATAAACAGAGACGTTAGCTAGCTGGCACAGTCCGGAACCACCGAGACCTTGCTATAGCAACTATTAGTTACCTATCCGTTAGGTACCCGAAGGGTAACCTACCTAATACCGCATTATATTATGCTCTTTTAAAACTTAACGCGTATACACGAACTCTTTCTTGTGGTAGATAGTAACCTTCTTCTTATCACCCCCATTTTTTACCCTATCCTTAGTGTACCAACCTTACTCTCGCATAAGGCGTTGCTGGCTAGCTTGCTGGGAATTATAGGCAGTATAAATGGCCGTAGTATAGTCTCAAATTCAACCAAATTGTTCAGCGTTTGCGCTAGAATAAGAGAGAGCCCAGGCGATATAGTAGTTAAGGACATTAAAGGAACGTCGCCACTTAGGCCCAGGCTATTAAAGCTTAAAGTCAGCAATGGAAATCTATTAAGAATAGAAAAACTTATCTTAACATAACTACCGCTCTTAGTACGCATGCATTAATTATAAGGACTAAAGGTATTAGATCTAACGTAGTGCGTCTTATTATAAGCCTCCAGAATCCTCTTATTAGACTTCTGGTCTTTTGAGGACGTGCAGGCAAAATTATTTAGGTAGGACCAGCACCAGTTGCGGGTTAGCGGAGGTTAAGGTTCCATATACAGCAGCAGGGCTAGAATACGCTAAGGAATTAGCTTAGAAGAGCAGTTAGTAGGAGAACGAAGAGGCATACTAAAATAATAATAGAAAAGAAGAAAATCTTAATAATATATCAAAGATACGTCCAAAATTAGACGAAGGTTGATAATGGGAAGTAAGGTGTTAAGGAAAAGGAACAGCTTAATAAGCAAGGTGTCCTTATACTTTACCATCTAATACCCTTCTAGTGAATAGCCGCAACCTTGCCGATATAACTTTGTTACAATAGCGTTATTCAGAAGGAAGGAAATATGCGTATAAGTTATTTAACTATTACTTCCTTATAAAAACTAATCACGCGGCTGGGGAAGGCAATTAAGACGTCAATTAAAGATGTATACAGGTTAAATTATACCTAAACAATACTATAATATCAAAAGAATAACGTTACAAACGTTCTTAACAGTCGTATAATAGCTACAGGCGCTATTGCGAAGTGTCTCCTATTTACTAGGCAGTAAAGCTACGCTAATTATATAGTATAGGACCACCAGATTTAAAACCATATATACTAAATCTTAAGAGATAAGTCTCTTTAATTGACTAATTAATTACCTAACTGCATATAGCAGCCCAAGGGCAGATGCGGAAGCAATACGTCAGTGACGTAGGGGATCAGGAGAAAGGATTACAGATTATATCTCAACAGTTAAAGACGACGGTAAGCTAAGGCCCTATATATTAAATCCCATACTAAAAGGTTCTACGGAACTACATTAGGAACACCAAATTGCCTATAATACTTGCGATTAATTGCAGACTGGCATAAAGGCTTGGAAGTAGAGTTATATAAAAATCCTTGGGTTAGCCTAGGTAGTTACTAGTATGCTTCCGGTAGGCTTTTAATAGGTCTCCTAGCAATCTTTATGTCTTTTTTTTTGTCATGTTTTTCCTTATTAAGGTTTTTAGGAGTTCAAAGCAGGGGTTAGATAGATAGATAATATACAGCGGCATGCCGATATCTCTCCGAACCCCTTCTGGGACGAGCCCTTATAATCTCCCTTTACTGCAAGGTAATGGCGATCGGGGGCCGACCGCAAGAAAGGGGGGGGCAATGTAAGGGATATTATTGCAGGTCACCTTGGGTTGCCCTTAGGACAACCCCTGGACACCCCTCGGATAGCCGTCGGTTACGTGCCGGAGGCACGTGCCCGTAGTATATAGTCTCCACGATCCTCGAGGCCTTACCTTTTTAAGGATTCGTCTCTCTTACCAATCTATCTTGTTCCACAATCGTGTCCTTATAGCCCCCTGTCTACAAGTTCCCCTTATAATAGGATCTATAGGATCTATAAGGAACGTTATATACTAAATATACCTCGCGTACCTTACGTACTTAGTATTTTATAGGAGTCACATTATATATTTAAAGAACTATAGTTCCTACCTAGATAGTTCTTCTCTTTATAGTAAATCTTGGAATATAATTAGAGTTAATCTATTAGGTAACTACTTCACTAGTTACTATCTGTTTATTACATTATTGACTTCCTATTTACCTATATATCTAGCCTATTAGCGAGTCTACCATAGTATTTCCTATAAGGCTTCGTTATATATTTACTACCTAGTTACAGTATTAATAAAGTTAAATAATATGCCACTAAAAGCACTAGTTATAACGCAATCTACAATAGCTACAACCTTAGGATTAGGAGGAGACACTAGTATAAGAGATACTAATTCGCAGCTTATTACGGTAGGTCAGTTATAGAAAATGGTTAATTAATTAATAGATAATAATTAAATATTTAAAGACCGAATTAATAGAATTAGAGTAGCTAAGGTTAAGTTACCCTTAATTAAGTAATTCTTAGGAGAGAAGTTAAAACTTAAAGGATTCCTTATATAGATGTACTTTAAGGTTATATAAGAAGGAGTAAAGTTAGTAATACCTATAGACCAAGTAGTATACGCAGGATTGTTCTTAATAGGAAGAGTACTTAAGTAGTTTAAATCTTACCTTACCGAAATCTAAGCGAATAAAATAATAACTACTAATTAGGAAGTACGGTATATATTTGCTAATTAGAACGGATTTTCTAAAAGGTTAATATAGATGTTTAGAAATCTGGAGGCAATAACTATAGTAGAAAGAAAGCTTTAGAACCTAGTATAATATACTTTAGCAATTAAGTATATAACATAGTTTTAAATACTTATAATATAGGTTAAGTAGAATAATAAGGCGCTTATAGCATAATATAAACAGAGACTTAAGGCAAAAGTTTAGGACGTAATTGTCCTAATAAAAGACGTGGAAACTCTAAGGAAGTTAATTAATTAGTTAATAAAGATTAATAATAGGATCTATTAAAGGGAATTAGCTAAGAAAGGGTAAAATAGAGTTCTATAGTTATATAAGGCGTAAAATACGCAATAATAGACGTAGAGTTATAAACTATAGAATGGTGGGCTAGAGCTAATGGACCTAAGCGGTATTAAAGAATCTAAAAAATAAAATAAGAAACTATAAAAACCTAGAGGTTAAGGATTAAGTAATTATAGGACTAAGGAGCAAAGGCTAAATTAGGGATTTTAGTAGTAGAAGACGTTTAGGCGGACTCTATAATAAAAAGAATAATTTAAAAAAGGAGTTTATATAAATTATAGAAAATAGGGTTATTTTACTAGAAACTATAGAGGTAGTTAGAGTAACTATGCGGTAAAGGGTATAAGGTTATTAGAGTATAATAATGCGGATATAAGTATATTACGCGGGACTAAGAAGTATTTAATTAAGTACTTTGCGTTTTATTATGATAACGCATACTAAATTTATAAGGACGCTAAGTATAGCGCAAGCTATTAGCTATAGAAGCTAAAGTTATAAGGACTTAAGGGAACTATAGAGTTAGATAAAGAATAAGATTAACTCTATAAGCTAAATTAAGATATTATAGCAATATATAGATAAAGATTAGTAGAGATAATAATAGAGTTACTTATTAATTAATAGCGATAAGGAAGAAAAAGAGGCCGACTAGGAGCGCTTAAACCTTAATAATGTAATAAAAGTAAAGATTAAGACTACTACTAAACGCGGTTTAGTAACGGGTATTATAATACCATTAGATATGGCATCTATCGCTTTATAAAACAGAAGGAGTAATATCTAAAGATAATTAAGTAAGTAGATAACTACTAGTGCTAGCTTACTACTTAATAAAGGTAAAAGGCTATAGGCTTAAGATTCTTAAGATAAGATAAAATATAC
>Ga0307507_10005745_pt1 | contig 19986 bp, 7 predicted proteins | sample 7_EM_MG_FD_207223 | JGI IMG/M metagenome (GOLD analysis project Ga0307507, IMG submission 207223) | Populus trichocarpa ectomycorrhiza microbial communities from riparian zone in the Pacific Northwest, United States - 7_EM | ecosystem: Host-associated > Plants > Roots > Unclassified | place...
GGAATGACGACCGTCGGGGACCCGCTGCCGCTGCCGCCGACCGCCGGCTTGACCTGCGCGCACTGTTGGAATTACGAGGTCATAAGGTCACAGCGGAGCAGTCTTGAGGGTCTAATTGATGATAGAGATGACGCAGACGATGAATATTGATTGATTCGTGATGCAGTAGATGCGGTTGATGTCTATCTAAATTGACATGCAGAGCTCGCTCTCGCGACGTGTCCAGAGCTTAGTCAGCATCTCTCGCTTAATTCTGACACGCACGAGATGTAGAACTGTGGCGTCGAGCCCGGGTTGTGGATTGCCTTGTTCGATGCGTACTAGATAGTTGCCTGCGGGGAGGCACGAGGGGAGAATGATGCTGTAAAATTCTACCAGGGGGTCAGTCGAGTTTTTCGGCATAAAGTCGGGTGTGGAGTGTGGTGGTGCTTGGGGCTATAAAAACAGAAGGGGTCAGGGTATGGATGGGAGAAGGAGGGGGAAATAGAGGTCATTGGCCAGCACAGAGGCGGCGAGAGCAACGGCTGTGAATGTCTTCATTGTCAAGGTAGATCTCAGAAACTGCAGTGCAGACACAGCATGGTGAACTTGGCTGGTAGACCTTATATACGTTGTCTCCTGCTTCCAGGCTTTAGTTGTTTGACAGCCTGACCTCCATATTAGACTTGTTAATCGCCATGTATTTTCTTCATATAAATGGATTGTTCGGTTTTGATTGGCCTGTGATTCTCAAATGAGGACTATACTGTAGTTTGCTTATCTTCTGCAAATTCGCTTAATAAGAGCCGCACACATCAAAATATCGTCTTCGTATACAAAATCACATACGAATCAAATATTCTTATATGCGCACGACTTTTTTTGATCCTAAAAATATATGAAGCTTTAATTTACACCGATATTTATATCGCGACGCCTTGGCAGGTGTTTTTACCAATATAGTATCCTTATTAAGCCGCCGGAAACGAGCCGCATCGCAGGTTATACTGCCTTAACGCTCTCCACCAGCACCCCCTGGCTCTGGCTCTCTTACGAAAAGCAATTGGCGTCTTAGTACTACACCTAAAAAAGGCCAAGCTAATTATACAAGAGCTTCCTCTATAGCTACAAAGTAGCTCCTTAAGGATGTGGACTTTTTGGATAAGGAAGATATTGGGATTGACGTTGATGACGACTGCGGCTCTCCTACTCAAGTCCCTCCTAGTAGAGAAGGCTTTATTCCAGCCAGCTTACTACCTAAGGATGTTCCTACTATTGAGGATGAAGTAATATCCTTACCACGCATACAACGTTAGTTAAGAAAGGCAGCAGAGAATAAGGAAGTATTCTCTTAGCGAGTTTCCAAAATAGCTAGAAAGAAGAATATTAAAAAGCTAAAGCCTCTTAAGAAGCTAAATACAAGAGATCATTCACGTTATAAGTCTTTGCATACAATTCTCCCAGAGCGTTAAAATCAAGAGGTAGTTAATCTGGTAGATTCGTCTCCCCCTAAATTACCTAGTCCTGCATCTAAACTGGATGCGATATAGGACTAGGAGCTAGAGCCGGAGCCAATTACTTATACGCTTACTTAGCGTGCAGTAGTAGGCAATATACCTCTCAGAAATACAGCTCAGCAAGTATATATATATGGCTTTCGGTACTACCAATTAATCTATTAGATTAATACGATTCGCGAGAAATATCCAGGACGGTTTAAATCTACCATAGCAATACAAGCAGCCGCTATTTATAATCGAGCTACTAAGCGCGAGGAGGTTCTTATAGATATATATGGTACGAAGGATATTAACGCAATAGAGCAACTTTTGGAGGCCTGGCATGGCGAGAAAAGAAAGGGCTTAAAAGTTAAGGTTACCGCGACTCTTTTAGAGCTCCCCTAGATATTAAATACGTCGTTAAACTTATAAGCTAGTACACCTAACTCCTCTACACAAGGCCTCAGCAATTAAATAGGAAGTCTCCTGGAGGCGATTACTGGTTAGAATAAGAAAGGCAAGGCACTAGGCAGTACTGCAACTGCTCTACAACGCCTAAATATGCCTGGTACACTTTTGACTAAGGTTCTTGCTTAGTATAGTGGGCCACTAATCGCGATGCGATGGCCTTGCCAAAATATAATTTGTTTAAACAGCAGGCGTAGCTGCTGGATTAATAGTGGTAACCTAGAGAATCCAGTAAATCACCACCCTATTAATACACTAACTATAACTGCCTGGGGGAACAATATTATAAAGGGCAAGGCTACTGCAGATAAGCCGTCTATTTATATTGCTATACAGTTAAGTTAAAAGGACGGCTTAATGCGATCGCGCAAGGCCAGAACGGAGCTTACCAATTAACTGAGCTTTCCTCCCTATACTCCTTACCTAATTTATCCTACCTAGTATTAGCTATAACCCCACGTTTAGTATACTCCCTACCTATATTAGCAGCCTATTACACCTAGAGCACCTCACCCGGCTTATCTAATAGAGCCAGCGCTACCTCTAGAGCCTCCTACAAGCCTAATTATGCCTAGCCCAGACGCCACTAGAGAGCTAAGCAACTACTTTAACTAGCTTTAAAAGCAACCCCGTTGAAGCACAGTAGAGTTAGCTGCTAAGCTAAATTATGTTATAAACACCTTAAATAATCACGACTATAATTTAGAAGCCTTGCGTAATAGTAAGGAGCTTAGTAATACAATATAGGAGGATCTAGGGTTAAAGCTGGGTACACTAACAAAGCTTCGGCAAGACTTAAAGGTATATAGGAAGTTAATTAAGTGGTAAGTATTATACTCTACTATAATATTTTACACTAGATTTAATACTAAAAGAACTAACTAGTTAACTACTAGATAACCTATATGTTAGAAGTGCAATCGCGCAGCTAAATAATTACCAATACTCTTTATACTAAGCCTTAGAAAGCTTCCAAAGTCTCTATATATACTAAGCCCGCTAATATTATGTTAAATCTATGTCTTTAGGTTGTAAAAAGCGTGCTTAATTAGGTTAAACTCTGGAGAGTATAGAGGAAGATATTCTATATAAACGCCTGCGTTCTTACAGAGAGCTCAGAGCTCCTATTTTTCGTTAAAATATATATAGATACTCACTTAAATTAACTCTCTTACCTGGCTCTTATATATTAATACATTATCTATAACTAGAGTTATATAGCCAGGCGTGCACTGCGGGAGGACTATAGCTTTAATCCATGTATTAAATATCTTAAAAGTAATAGAGCCTTAATAAATTAGAGTCCCCTAAAGGAAGCCCTTGCAAGTATAAGCAGGTAGTATACTCCACCTCTTAGAGCATTAAATTAAGGAGACTTCTATTATAGGTATAGCAGTAGGACTCCACCTAAACTTCCTATAGCTAGTTCTCTTATTAGCTCCTAATTCGTTAACAAATACTAATTAATTAATGTCCCATTTAATTTAACAACCCTTCTATAAGGCACAAAGATCTTCTGCTCGCTTAAGCGCCTTCCTTTATATAACTTTTCAACTCCACTATAGGCGCGCGAGAGTCTTCCATATAGTTATAAGGCCTATAATTAAGTCGAACTCGTTATATAAGAACCAGGCCATTTCGTCAAGGAAGGCAGTTGGGTACTTAGTAAGAAATGCAAGTAGAGCCTATAATATATATAAGAAAGTAGCTACAACACCATAATGTTAATTATCGCGAACCTGCTTATATATCGGTGTAAGAGCTCAAGGCCTTCCTTGCTAAGCCATAGGGGGGGGGTATGGAGTCCCCCATACATCTAGGGAGGTTCTCATGCAATATATAGTTAAGTAATGTACCTGAGTAGCTGCGGCAATCCATGCAACCTTCTAACCGTAGTATAAGGCGACGTATATCTGAAAGACGCGATGAGGAGGAAGTTTAAAAGGCATTATGATCAAATTAAGGCCAAAAAAAGTCGTGCGCATATAAGAATATTTGATTTGTATGTGATTTTGTATACAAAGACGATATTTTAATGTGTGCGGCTCTTATCAAGCGAATTTGCAGAAGATAAGCAAACTACAGTAAACGAGCCCAATTCCTGGGTTGGCGATTGTTTGAACAACAGTACTTTTAATGCAGCTACAGCTTATACGAGCTTCGGTTTCTCCCCCCCGTGTACGCGCAACACACACACCTAATTTCACTACGTCTGCAGCTAAATTAGTATATAGAGCTAGCAGGAAGCGGTGTAGTGTGTTGGCCACAGAGGTAGCTTTAGACCGTCTTACTATTGTCTTTAATGCCTAGTATCCTGTGTAAGACTACCCTAGTGCTTACCCTCGTATTTCATATGTCTTAGTAGATATCTCTATTACCTAAATCTCCCTCTTTTCCTATTCTAGCATCTTCCTCGTGTATATAAAGATCCTTAAGAGCCACCTTTAATAGACAGATCACTTATACAATTCTATATCTCTACCTATTAACCAGCTTAAGTCATTTGTCATAATACCTGCCTAGCTAAAAGTTATGAGCCCGGTAACCTTCTAAGCACTAGGGAGATTTTAGTGGCTAGACGACTACTACTAAGCCTCTTAGAGCATAGTTCGTTATAAAATAACGCGTCATTTTCGCGTAAGCGCGTCTCTTTACGCAACCTTAAGAAAACAATAAGCCACCATAGCACCTATAACAACGGACTCTACGAACCCTCTTTTGCTGTCCCAAAAAGACTAGCCTATATGGTTTTAATTTATCCGCTAAGAAGCAAATTTTACGAAGATCTGGGACTATGTTAACCCAGATAAAACAGAGAACAAAATTAAGCAAAACAATAAGCCAGCCATACCTATAATAGCAGCAGCTCCTATAGCACCTACAGCAGCACCTGCGGACCCTACAGCACCAGCAGCGGATCCTGCAGCTCCTGTAGCACCAGCAGCACCAGTAGCGGCCCCTGCAGCTTCAGCAGCAACTCCAGCATCTACGGGAACAGCTACACCTGGGTTATTAAGTTAACAAGAACAACAACCTTAGCAATCTCTAAAGACATAGAGAATGCTCTTTAAGCTCTATAAGCTATAACAACAGGACTACCTAAAGCGGGAAGAGAAGCTCTACACATTTACAGCACTCTTGCATGCTACCATAGGCACAAACTTCTTGGGGTATCTTAAGAATCTCACCACACCATATTCAGTTCTAAAACAGCTAAAGAAGGTAGCAAAGCCATTACAAGCTACATTGCAGCAAATAATATTAGATAATCTTAGGAAAAGAAAACAAGGCCCTAAACACCAGACTTTAGAATTATGGCTTTAGCTTTATATTACCATTATACAAAACGGCGAAGAGCTTAAAGAAGGACTAATAGAGGCAATAGAAAGCAGCGTTATACAAGCTTTTATCTAGAACTGTAAGGAGATCTATCCAGCTCTATATTATACCTTTATTTAGAAGGTAGCAAAGAGGTCAGAGAAGCTTAAAATATTAATAATAATTAAGGAATTTAACCTCCTCTATAAGCATCTAAATACGGGACGTAACGCCTATGCTACACTATTAGGGCAGCCAGCTGCAGATCCTATAACGTCTACCACCCTAGTACCCTCTTAATTAACTAAGACAAAGTGCTTTGCTTATAGTTTACCCTATAAGTTAAAGAATTGCAAGTAGCTATTTCAGTCTCTCTAAGGTCCAAACTTTATACCAAATAATAAGTGTCTATAGAGGTGTTAGAAATAGCTTAAGGTCCCAACAAACAAGCAATATTATAACAAAAGGGTTAAGCAGATTAAAAAGGAAGGTCCTAGGTTAAAGACATCTCTAGCTTCTACTAAAAAGATTAAGGATCTAGATAGGCCCCAAGCTACAGCAGCTGCTATAACAACATCCTACTCATCATCATTATTGTAGGAACATCCAGATCTGTCTTTAATTAACGCCTAGGGGTACAACACTATAGCAGACACACACTTCTGCAACAATATCAGATACTTCCGTAACCTCAAGCCATATATATCCACAGCAACAGCTAGAGATGCTAGAGCAGAAATCCATAGATATAGTAATATCAACTTAGCAATTAAGGTAGGCAAATAACATCTAACTTAGTATCTAACATTAAGGAATATAGCATACGCTCTATATTTTCATACCAATCTAATATCTGCAGCGAAGCTCCGCAGGGTTAGAGTAATTATAGACTAATCTACAAACCACCTACGCTATAAGGATAACGGAAGCCTATTTACCAACCTTATAGAATACAGAGGTCTCTACCTTATTAATACCATTACCTACTTACCACCTACTCCTATTGCCTACGCTACGTCTACCAGATTCTTTAAGACCTCAGTATACAACAGAGTATAATATCAGCACTTACTACACTATAATATAGAGTCAGTGGATTATCTGTCAACTATAGCAGACAGGGTCAAAGTAGTTAAGACAGATAGAGGAAGAACTCTATATAGTATACCACTATATAAACCATGTGTTCTTGGAAAGATAACACAGCAAATATCTTATAGAATATCCGCAAAGGGAACCTACCCTTTTAAACGTATACACTTTAATATCATTATAAAAGAAGACGGGTTTAATAGAGATACATATATAGCTCATTTTTGGTATAACTATATAAAGTACCACCGTACCTTCCCTATTAAGAACTATAAGCAAGAGACGCTGTTTCCACTCTTTAAATTAATAATAGCATTTGCGAAAAAATTTAATACTTAAGGTATCCACATTTAGCATATAGATAAGGAGCAAGGTATAGGCGCTAGGGTAAAAAACCTCATCCAACTTAATAAAGGTATTATTAAGCAATCAACACCAAATACTCCTACTTAAAATAAACCTATAGAAAGGTCAGAGAGAGCCATTTCTAAACAAGCAAGAACTACTATTATTAAAGCAAAGTTACCAGTAGATCTATAGCCTAAGTTTATACTCCTTATAGTATTCCTACTTAATCGAACTCCTATTAAGTCCATTAACTAGAAGACCCCATTTAAGATACTATATAAACAGAAGCCATGGCTAGTAGGACTTTAAGTAGCGGGATCTTTAACCTATATACTTATCAAACACGGCACTCCTAGGAAGGCAAAGTTTAAGCTATAAGCCCAAATAGGTTATCTTATTAGTATAAAAGCATTAAATATCTATAGGATATAGATACCAACCACTAACCGCATCATCCGATCTTATAATGTACGAATTAATAAGTTAAAGAGATATTAATTTCCCAAAACACCAAAACACCTCATTATCTTATAGGCTTAAAAGGACCGTTTTTAGCAAGTCCAAAACTTACTAGATAATCTTCAAAATAGCAATAAGAACTAGATAGAGAACTTTAATAAAAAACTAAATAAAGGACTGCCGCATTTAGCAAATATTAACATTACTCCTACATTAAAAAACATTCAGATCTCAATAAAAGAACTCTATTAGCTACCTACCCCAGAGCTAACTCCAGAACCATCTGGACCATTAGCGTCTTTAGCGCCTTAACAGACATTATCTACTACTTAGTCATCTCCTGAAGTCACCAAACTACTATTTATAGATCCTACACCTCATTCCAAACCTCAGACGACAGCAGGCTTATTATTAGGGGGTAAAAGACGTTCTGGCCATAAAAAGCGGCCTACAGCAAAGAAGAAAGATATGCTAAATTAGAATTTATAATAACAAGCCTTTACGGTTCAAATTAATAACGGTAATAATAACCTTATCAATCTAGATATAACACCATTGGCTTACGCTTTCTACACTGCTGCTACAAAGACGTATAGACATTAAGACGACTTTCCACCACCACCAAAGTCATAGAAAGAGATGCTTAATTATAAATACGCTACGGAGTTTAAAGTAGCTGCTTACACCAAGACAAAGGCCTTAATGGGAAAACACACCTAGGACAAGGTACGACTAGTTAAAAAGGTTCATCAACTTCCTACTATATAGGTCTTTACATACAAGGAAGATTTAGACGGCTTTATTACAAGATTTAAAGCTCGCCTAGTTATCCACAGAAACCTTTAAGCAGTCTTATAAGAGAAGGTCAAAGCTATTACAATAGCCTATTAGACCTTCTATCTGCTCTACGCTCTTATCACTAGCTTTAACCTAGACATTATACAGATTAACGCCGTCAACGCCTTTATTAATGCCTTGGTTAATAATAAGGTCTACCTTATACCCCCTAAGGGTATAGACCTACCACCTAGATTCTCTCTCCGTCTAAAAAAGGCAATATATAGACTACAGAAATCTCTAAAATTATAGTTTTTAGAAATGTCTGCTGCTCTATAAAGCATAGGTTTAAAAGCTGTACCAAATAAGCTATATCTCTACATACACCCTACTAAACCTATCTTTATATTCTTCTACGTTGATAACATCCTAATTATAGGACACCCAAGCTATTATTAGCAGATAGAGGATATCCTAAAGCAGCTATAAGATTAATTTAAGATCCGCTAAATACCTCAGTTTACATCATTCCTAAATACTTATATCGTGCAAGATTAATAAAAGGGAAAGCTCTAGCTCTACCTAGATTAGTATCTTAAGAAGCTAGTCTTAATATACTATCTAGAATATCTAAAGCTATCAGCTACACCACTATCGGGCCAGGAATTAACACTATATAAGGAAAAAGCTACGCCAAATTAGATAAAAGGATATTAACGCCATATAGATTCTGCAACATATCCTATATCTACTACATAACCAGACGTTGCTTTCTTAGTTAGTAAACTAGCTAAGTTCTTACAAAATCCATTACTAGCTTATCTTACAGAGATTAACAGATTGCTTACCTATCTCTATAATACTAGATACCTTGCTCTTGAGTTCTCTACTATTATACCATATAAAATAAACTAGGTTCTAAAAGCTGCTTCTAATACCAGCTTTGCTAATAATGCTCCAACATATTAGAGCTTATAGGGCTTCTTAATAAGCTTATTTAATAGACCTATAGCATAGCAGGCAACTAGATAAAAGGCAGTTACTAAGTCTACTACAGAGGCAGAACTCCTAGCTCTCTTACATATCAGTAGGGAGGTCAAGCATATAATATAGATATTTAAGGCCATCAGATTCAACCTAGAACAGGACGTTATTATCAATTATAACAATCAGCAGTCAGTACAGATCGTGATAAAAGAGACTCCTATGGTATCTATAAAGCTCTAATATATAGATATCCATCAATTCTGGCTTCGCCAAGAGGTCCAAAACAGAAACTTTATTGTACAATGGGTACCAACAAGCGAAATAGCTGCAAACGGACTAACTAAAGCTCTCTTAAAGCAAAATTATCAAAAATTCATTAATGTAGTAGGGCTCCGCGATATTAGATATCTGGTAAATTAACACTTGGACAGCAGCAAAGCTTACCACCAGGTCGTCTATCCTAACTGCCTAATCCAGTAATCCAGCTCTGCCGCTCTACGTCAGATCTAAGGGGGTGTGTTGGCCATGGAGGTAGCTTTAGACCGTCTTACTGTTGTCTTTAATGCCTAGTATCCTGTATAAGACTACCCTAGTGCTTACCCTCGTATTTCGTATGTCTTAGTAGATATCTCTATTGCCTAAATCTCCCTCTTTTCCTATTCTAGCATCTTCCTCGTGTATATAAAGATCCTCGAGAGCCACCTTTAATAGACAGATCACTCGTACAATTCTGTGTCTCTACCTATCAACCAGCTTAAGTCATTTGTCGTAATACCTGCCTGGCTGAAATAGTGCATAGCCAGGGCTTAAGCCACGGCCCACATTGAATTCGGAGCTCAATTTTGAAGCTATTCTGAACTTCTCTCCCTTACCAAAAGTCATAATATCTGTTCTAGATCGTGGTGTTGCAAAGCTTCTTTTTCTCATCAATATAAGCTCCAAATGCCCTACTACTGCCTCTGCAGGTAGTCCTTCTAGTCGCCCACCTACTCAGCGATTTCGATTGTTACCAGCACTGCCTCCCTTAGCAATCAGTCGTATGCCTCCTTTTATGCAGAGCTTAAGTATAAGTACGGTCGTGAATCTTCCGCCCGCATATAGTAGCCAACTTAATATGCAGCTTGACTACCCTCTACCGCCAATATATAGCACCCTGCAAGCATCCAGTGCTTTCATCAAACTGGACCCTTATCGACGGTTGTTTGGTTTGATTGATTTGGTCTAATCGAGGTTTGTTTAATATAGATCAAACCAATTAAATAAACTAATTGGACCAAATTAATCGTCTATTGGTTTAATAAATTGCTAGAATAGCCTTCCTGCCCTTACTATAAGCCAGTTGCCTTGGGAACTAATCTCTTAGTAGAAATAAAGCTCTGGTAAGATAGTGGAGAGCCAATAGCCATAGGTATCGGAGGCGTCAAAATCCTTCAAGCCTCGTGTAGCCTCCCCACTAAAGACTCTTCTATCCTGCCTCTACAGCCCCTTTCTTTACCGTATTTACCTCAGTTAATTAGGTTTCCCACTTAATGCCTTTAGATATATTAATTAGTGATATTTCTAATCAATATACGCCTTCGCTATTTTCTATAGAGGGCAGTTTACACCCAAGGCAGCCAATATATAGCGTAGATGGCTTCATCTTTAGGCCTAAAGATACAGTTAGCTATTAGCTTGCTCCATAGCTTAATAGCAAGACCTCTTGTAGGCGTAGAGCCTGGGTCTAGCAGTATAGCACTCTAGTACAAGATACAAAGCAGCAGCAGTACTGGCTTTGCTGTAGATATAAGCCTATAATCTCTTATACAAAACCTGCTAATAGGAAAGGCTATAGAGTAATCCCTCCTATAGTTAGATCAGCAGCCTCCACATTGCATGTAATTAGCCATATAGTTAATACCCACGGCTTTAATAGGCAGGGAGAAGAACCCTATAAAAAGGAGGACGTTATTACAACTAAAGGTTTACCCACTTATTAAGTTAAATTCTACTAATACCGTAAATACCTTGTTACCTTTGTGGTTTTAGACAATATCTCTTTTACTAGAGCCTTATTAGAGCGCCTTATTCGCCTTATTAGCCTGCTTAACCCTATAGCTATAAGCCTACACCCTATATCGCCAGCAATAGTTTCTAAATAGGTAATTAAAGATATAAAGATTATAAGTAAGCGCATTAAACACGCTCTCTATACTGCAACCTCTAATATAAGCCTTACACTTAATATCTGGACATTGCCTAACTATATCACGTTCCTTAGTATTAAGGCGCATTTTATTAATTAGAATAAGAAACTATAAAACCTTTTAATTACCTTCTGTATACTTCTAGAACCTTATACTAGTAAGAACATCGCTTCTATAGTAATTGCTACTATAAAATCCTATAATATTATATTATATATTATATACACTACTATAGACAATGTGTTAAACAATAACACTTTTATATAGTACTTCTATAACTATCTGGATAAGGATTGGAAGCTCTTCTAGCTTTAATATAGCTGTTATATAATTAACCTTACAGTAAAAAATGGCCTATATAGTAATATGCATATAAAGGCTTCCTTATACTCCGCAGAAGAAGTAGCCTCCTAGTATATATATAGCAATAAAGAAGCAGAGCAGTTTATAGCGGAGATATATACTAAACAAGTAGAAGAAAAGGCTGTTTAAAAGTAATACAAAACCTAGTGTCAGAAAGGTCCTATTAGCATGCTTTACAACTTGGCAATTTACGCTATAATAATACTATAACGTAGGGAGGCCTTCCGCGATGCCTAAAGGGCTATAAATAACAATTAAGGCCTTTACCTATACTTACTTGTTAAAGAGAACGCTATAAAATAGAACAATACCTATAAGATAATTAAATGTGGTAGGTAAACTGCCTAGTAAAATACACTAGGACCTTATTTTCACCCTTAAAGGTTAATATAAGGTTTAGCTACAGCTCCCGATCTTAGTGCATAAGAAGGCTAGTTAGTAGGTAAGTTGCCAGCTAGTAACTTAGATTAACTTAAATACGCGCTATATAATTAATAGCCACTATTATACCTTCTAAAGCTAAGCCTAATTAATTAATTAGGGTTTATAACAAGCCTTAATACTAAGCCTATTTTTTAGGGATAGATTAAGACCTTACTAACAGAATCTCTTTTAAATAGGTCTCCGCTTACGCCCTACTATTAACAAGTATACCAGAATGTAGAAATTAACCTCTAACCGTAGTATCTTTAGCAATTAACTCCTGCCTAATTACTGGGAGGCTCTGTATAATATTAAGAAGATACTAGAGCCTCTAGCTAAAGCAACCTTTAAACTAGAGTATTGTGGCATTTACGGTAATACTAGCTCTCTCTGGCAGTGGCTCACAAAGCTCGATAGCCTCTTAACCTTTATAGAGAAGCAAAAAGTAAGGCTAGTAGCTAATAAGTATATAAACATATTATTACTATGGTAGAGCTTATATAGGAGAAACTTAACTACTACTATAGCCTTAGTAATATAACACCAGCTTACCGAGCAGCTGTTCTTCTCTATCCTAGTAGGAAGTTTCGGTGGTTTAAGACGCATTAGGCTTCAAGGCCTAAATAGCAAGAAGCTATTAAGGACGACTTTAAAGAGTTTGCTTATGCTTTACTTAAGAGCAGGCCTCTTACACTAAAGGTAATGGCTATACGCAGCTTGCCACGCAAGCGGAAGCCTTACACTAAGTATTAGCCCGAAGACAGTAATTCTAATTAGGGTAAGGAGGCAAGAGATCCTATTGCTAAGGAGATTAATCACTATCTTAATAGCCTAGTTGTAAAGAGGCTGGTAAGGAGCGATGGAACAAAGATTAATATTAATATAATTAACTAGTGGTTTAACCGTCGTAATAAGTATCCTGTACTTAGTTTAATAGCTCTTAATCTTACTACAGCGCCGCCAGAAAGTAGCGACCTAGAGCGCAAGTTCAGCGACGCTCTTAATATCTTCACAGATAAGCGTAATAGCCTCAAGCCTAACATAATCAAGGCGCTTATGCTATTAAAATTAGGCCTACGCGAAGGTTTATAGCTATAGGCTTGTAGCTAGAGTAATATAAGCAATTAATTGTCAAACCAGATCAATCGGGTTTGGTTTAATTAATAGTTATTAAACTAAATAAACTCAGTTTGATATCAATCAAACGTCTAATAAGATGGTTTAAACCGTTTGGGTTTGGTTTGATGAAAGCACTGCAAGCATTACAACAGGCTGCCTATTTTGCTGCAAGTGAGCTTAATAAGATCCTAAGTAACCTAGTGGCTGCTAAAGAGCAGGATAATAAGGAAGTTTGACACTTTTATCTACCACCGGAACAGAATGTAGGAAGAGCTCCGCAGCGTATAGGCGTAGCTCCCCCTATATTGCGAGGCTAGCCGTATACTAAGAGGCCTTAATTGCCTAAGACTCCAATATATAAGGCTTTGGTAGGGAGTAAGGAGGAGTCAGCTTTAAGGCTTTAAATAGAGCGGGAGGAATATATAGTAAAGCCTCTAGGCAGAGGCTTGTTTTTTAAGTATTGCCTAGTAATGTTAGCAAAGCTCTAAAAGTTAAGTCGCTTAACTATTATATTAGCTTATATATTTCCTAAGGCTCGCCTTGGCCTCTTAGCGATATATAATTGTGAAGTTCTTTTTTAAATTAATAAGGCTTTGCAGTAGAAGTTCGCTGGCCATACTTTCTAAAGGAAGTTATATAATGCCACTATAAAGCTTACCGGGTGATTAAACTTAACTAAATCTATATTCCATCTTAACCTAAGCCGTGTAATTAATTATATTAATTCTAAAGAAGAACTCTTAAGGGTGGCGAAAGGGTATTATAATCGCGATAATGGCTTATTTAAGCGGCTTAAAGTTGAACTCGCTATAGATTATATTAAGATAATCAAGCAGTAAGCTGCTCGTACTCCTACCCGGTCCTCTATAGTATCGCAATTAGCTTTATAATTAGCTCTGGAACCCTTATAGAGCTCTCTGCCAGTAACGTCACAGCCTAAAGGTAGTAATATTACTGCTTCCTCTATAATTCCTAAAATAAGCTTTATAAAGGTATCTTAACGGTAGTAATATTGTAAGAACTGCGGTAGTAACTGGTACTGGGTATATTAGCAAGTCGACTATAAGCTAATACTGTGACGGGATCATATAAATGCTTCTAAACCAAAGCTTGTAGATTGCTACCATACAAGAATACTAAGCTAAGGAGAAGAAGAAGTCTGTTAGAGACTGGCAAGATACAAAGGGGTTGCTAAGGCGCTAGTAGTAAGCAAGCCAATGGCAATTTTCCATCCCGGGGATAGAAAATCCTGATTGGTTGGCAGGAGTCAGGGTCCACTAAGTATAGCAGGTAGCGTTGCCCCAGTACTATTACATCACCCCCCCCCCTCCTAAAAAAGCCTGCCGGTAGGCGTTATCCGAGCTCCTTATTGTTATCTAAATTATTATAGTTATCCACCCCTTCTTTCTAGCATTTAATCCAGCTTTCTAATTGGCGTGGTGGTCCAGGGAGGTTAGGGTGGGCTAGGTGGAAGTCCTATAGCTTATAGGGAGAGTACTTAAAATTAGATGCGGGGTACCATTTTAGATCTTTATTGTGACCTACCTAGCTTACACAGTATTTTAGGGTACTGCGGTCTTTCTTAACTGCTAAAATCTCTTTAACTTCCTATTCCTCATCCTCTGCAATCTGAATTGGCGGCGGGGGGTCGTTGTACTATCTAGGCAATGGGTCGTCCACGGCCTTCCACAGTTGGTCTAGAGAGAAGATAGGGTGGATCTTTATTAACTCTAGTAGCTTAACCTTAAAAGAGTACCCTACCTTTTTAGGGATCTTGTAGGGGCTAGCTATTTAGTAGTTTAGCTTACGGCTTAGCCTCTAGGTCTTCTAGTTCTTTATTAACACTTATACCTTATCTCCTACGTAGAAGTCTACCTCGCGATAATATTGGTTTATGTTGGCCTCTTTCTTCTCTTATACTTTTTTTATAATTGCTTAGGCAGTCTCTTAGGCTCTATGTATTCTCTTAGCAAATATCTAGGCCTCTTTGTAGCTGAGGCGTTCGCGGGCTGTTATTGGTCCTATAGGTCTATCCTAATCAAAGGATATTCGTGGCTTATATCCATAGATTAACTTAAATAGCGACATTCCTATACTATCATAAGGGAGCGTAAGCTGTGTGTAGTCTATTATAGGTAGTAGTTCTAACCAGTTGTCCTAGTAGTAATTAATAAAGGGGCGAAGTTGTTAGTTAAGGTACTGGTTTATAATCTTGGTTTAGCCGTTGGTCTAAGGGTGGAATATAGTAGAGAGCTTAATCTTAATCCTAAGAATACGGTAGAATTTATCCTAGAAGTCTAATATAAATTAGGGTCTATAGTTAGAGATAATTAACTTAGGAGCGCTATAGATCTGGTAAATATTGTTAATATATATATAGGCCATATCTTTTGCAGTTGTAGTCTTAAAGCAGGGAAGGGAAATGGCTTACTTACTTAGTTGGTCGACTACTATAAAGGCTATATTATAGCTATATTTATCCTTTAGGAATGATTTAAAGTCCATTATAACATACTGCTAAGGGCGTTTAGAAACTAGTAGTGGTTATAACTATCTAGGGGTTTAATCCCTAGGGGTATCTACCCGTTTATAAGCATAACAATTCCTAATAAACCATTCTATATTGGACAGGAGTCCTTGCCAGTAGTAGTGAGGCGCTAGTAGTTAGTGGGTCTTATCTTAACTAGAGTGCGCCATAGAGATTCAATAGTAGGCTTTATAGATTAACTCTGTTTATAGGTTGTTAACGTCTAGAACTATAAGCCGTTCTTAGTATAAGAGTAGTCCGTTTTCTATTTCTAAATTAGGGTCGCCTTCTGTAGCTTAGTTACGGAGGGCTTTTAGGGATTTAGCTATATGGTTCGTAATTAGAATGTAGTTAATTAGTTCTATTAGTTTATCTAGAATCTCTCCTTCTATAGGCGCTAGCTTATTCTGTTTAGAGTTTAGTTCCTTAAGGATATATAGGTTAAGCTGTTTAGGATAGAGGAGGGCACGTGTCTAGTGCTAAGCCTTTAGCTTATCCTGTGGTTCCACGTCCTGTTCTCTCTAGGTAAGGGTATTAGCTTTAGAATTTTGCCTACTAGGGCGGTATATAATTATAAAGAAGAATTAGGAGAGTATTTTAGCCTACCTAGCCTATTAACTGGTAAGCTGCTTTATTGTTATAAAATACTTAAGGGCTTTATAATTAGTATAGATTTTAATCTAAGAGTCTGTGCTTCTAAGCTCTACGCGCTACTAGGATAATAATTATATAATAGCCAGCATTTCCTTATTGTGTACCTTGTAGTTGTACTTAGCTGGGGCCATTGTCTTTAAGAAAAACGCTATAGGGTACCACTCGCCATCTAGGTATAACTGTAAGAGAACTCCTACTACTACTTTATTAGAGGCGTCCGTTTCCAGTATTAATTTAAGGTCTGGGTTATAGTAATAGAGAATTAGGGAGGAGGTAAGTTAGTCCTTTAACTCCTTAAAAGCTTTTATATAATTATTATTAAAAACAAAAGGCGTGTTGTTCTTTATTAGTTGTATAAGAGGCTTAGCCATAACCCTATAGTTATAGATAAACCAATAGTAGAAGTTACAGAAGCCTAGAAAGGACTAGATGCCTTTTATAGTATAAGGGGGTTTCTAGTTGCGTATCGCCTTAACCTTCTTAAGGTTAACTTTAATTTCTTTTATACTAATAATAAACCTAAGGTACTTTGTTCGTTTTACTCTAAATTTATATTTCTTAATATTAACTTATAGGCCTGTATTCCGCAGCCTCTCTAGGACCTTTTTAACATAAACTTAGTGCTTAAGTTCATTATCCGAGTATATAAGAATATTGTCTAGGTATACTATACAGAATTTATTAAGGTAGTTAAAAAGAACATTATTTATGTACCATTGGTACGTGGCTGGCCCATTCATTAGTCCAAAAGGAAGAACTTTACATTTGTAAGAACTATAGTAGGTATAGAATATTATTAGATTCTCTAATATAGGGTCTATCCTAATTTAGTAGAAAGCTTAGCGGATATTAAGCTTAGTAAAGATTTTGGCTTGGCTTAGACATATAAGGGTCTTATTAATTAAGGGGAGAGGGTAACAATCTTTCTAAGTAATGGCGTTTAGTTTTTAATAGTCGATATAGAAGCGGAGGCCCTTATTGGGTTTCTTTATAAAGAGAATAGGGGAAGTAAAAGGGGCCTAACTTGGCTTAATAAACCCCTTATAGAGGTTATTAATTAAGTACTACTTAGTTGCTTTTAGTTCCTCTATAGTTTGCTAGTAAAGGGGGCTATAGCCTAAAGAGTTATTGGCCTTTAGTTAAATCTTATAATTATAGGTTTAGTGGGGGGGTAGTATATCTAAGGCTGCTTTTAAGAACGCGTCTCTATGGTCTAAGAGGTATGTAGGGAGGAGGCACTTAACTAACTCCTTGTTAGTTTCCTCTACTAGCCCTTCTTCCTTCTTATTAATAATCCGGTTAATTTTATATAAGCTGGTTGTAAAGACCTTATTATCCTTCTAATATATATTAAAGTGGAAACCTATAGCGCTAATTGCCGCGATATCTACTATAGGGGGGTTGTGTGATAGTAGGGGTGTCCGCGGCCTTAGGGGCTTTTAGTGTATTAGTATTATCTTTACTCCCCTTAGCTCTTATTATATCTTTTAAAGGTTATCCTCTATATTCTATTAATATGTCCTCTTCCCTATTGGCTAAATCTCCGCAACTTGGAAGTTGTCTATATTACTATCCGTTTTACTTCCATAAGTAGAGTCCTCCTTAACTATAGTCCTTTGGGGGAGTATCCTTGTTGGTATAGAGTTCTTACCGGCCTTATAATAGGTATCTTCTTAAGCAAAAGCTAGGTTATGGTCCCTAATATCCTACTAGTAGGTAAGATCGGCCTTTATAGCTAATATCTTATAGTTGGTACGGATCTCTCTAATAAAGGAGGGTAACTTTGGTCTACTCTCTGGCCAGATAAACTGTCTTTATTAAATATTTAGCCAAATATTAAAGTAGGACATCCATTTTCGGCTAAGGATTATGTTATAGGACCCTAGGTCTAGGATATAAAAGGGGATACTAAACTAGCGTCGTCTATTAATAGCAATATATAGCTTTAAGACATGGGTAACCGGCTTACCAGCTTGGCCGTTATAGCCTTTTACTTAAACAGGCTTCTCTAGTTAGGTAGTATTTATATTTAAGAACTTAGCAACGTTATTTATATAAGTAGTGTTTATAAAGGTAAAGCTATTTACTCTAGTGTTAATAAGGGCAGTTGTATTAACTCCATATCTATTTTAAGATACTATATATGGAACTATAAAGTGGTTTCCACCTATTAGTTAACTTAGATTAATCTCTTTAAGATTAATAGGATACCCTAAGGGGGAGTTTTTCCCTAGGGTTCTTTTTTTCCTAACTTATTAGGCGTTTCTTCTTTCTCTATCTTCTTAATATTACTTATATCCTTTAGCTCTGGGCAGGATATAGTAAAATAACTATCCTTTTTACAATTAAAGCACGTAACCGTGGTAGGGTTAATTAGGGTATTGCGACAAGTATTAGTTGAAGGTATAGTATATAGCGGGTTAGGTAAGGTTTACTAATAGGCAGTTATAACCGCTTTTAGTATAAGGGCGGTTGTGGTTTATCTTCTAATACTAGCTCCTATTAGTGTAGCAAATAGGTTGTGGTTGCTACGGGACCTCTTTAGTTAATTAGAATAAGTATTAATTCATTTTAGTTCTGAATCCAGCGATAAATATTAGGCTATAAGTTTTTGGTAGGTTAGTAGGTCGTCTAAGGCTACCGCGATCTTCTCTTATAGTTGGACCGTTAGCTTGTTGTATAGGTCCAAATAATAGTTCTTAGGGGGGACCTAGCCTTTACCTGCTAGGTGTAAGAATTAAGTCTAGAACTTAGTAAAGGATTGGTTTAATTTTATTATTAGGCAATTATAGTTATAATAGGCATCCCATACTTTATTTAGATTAATATAGATAGTAGCTAGGTGCTGTATTATCTTATTAATAGATATAAACCGAATAGGTAACTTGTCCTTAAACTTGGCCTAAAGGTATTACTAGGTGTCCCTAATGGTTTAACTAAAGAAGTAGAGCATTTTAGCTTCTTTAAAGGGGAAATAGTTGTGGTTAATATAAAGCTTTCCTTATACCTGGATTCTCTAGTTTTTAAAGGTTAGGTCTATGCCGTCCGATAATAATAGGGGGTTAGGGAGCTTAACGGACTTTAATTACTTTATTATTATATCTATACTCTCTGGTGTATTATATTTGGTAGAGTAAATGGGTTAACTAAGGCTTTGTAAAGGGGAGGCTGGGCTATTTTATAAGGCAGTAAGGCTTTTTAGGATCTCCTTTAGAGTCTCTTATATACTTTAGGCTTAAAGACAATTGACCTTCTAATTAGCTGCAAGGGCACGAATCTGCTTATATACGCCTATAATGTTATTATTGTCTTTAATTTCTAATCCTAACTGGATCTCATGTTCCTCTTAAGTAGAGACAGGTCTTTTAGATAAGCTTGCCTTAGGTACCATTATTGGCTTCCTAAGGTTTGTCAGAATTGTATAATTTAGTTTTAATTCTGGGGTTCTTTTATAGGTGCAGGTTAAGTATAGTCTGGCCTATAAAGTGGGATATTGTTAGGGCCTTCTTAGGCGTAGTAGTGTGGGTTTTTTAATGTCTGAGTATAACGCGTTGACGCGTCGTTGCAGACGAAGGTCTTTTTAGGGTGGGATATTATTAAGGCCTTCCTAGGCAATATAGGGAGAACTTAGTATAATATAACGGGCTTATATAAATGCTTCTAAACCGAAGCTTATAGATTGCTACTATACAAGAATACTAAGCTAAGGAGAAGAAGAAGTCTGTTAGAGACTGGCAAGATATAAAGGGGTCGCTAAGGCGCTAGTAGTAAGCGAGCCAATGGCGAT
>Ga0307507_10005746_pt1 | contig 19980 bp, 17 predicted proteins | sample 7_EM_MG_FD_207223 | JGI IMG/M metagenome (GOLD analysis project Ga0307507, IMG submission 207223) | Populus trichocarpa ectomycorrhiza microbial communities from riparian zone in the Pacific Northwest, United States - 7_EM | ecosystem: Host-associated > Plants > Roots > Unclassified | place...
GGAAATGATTCCCCAGGAGACATTTGATAGGTGGATTCAGAGGATTCCTGAGAGACTTCAGGCTGTATTGGATGCAGATGGAGGTCATACAAAATGGTAGCATTAGGAAACTGTTATTTTTTATTTCTACTTCTATCTATTTGAAAATTGTGTTTTTATCTTTTTTTTTGTCCGGTTAATACTCTTGTTCATTGGGGTGGACCCGTTGCTGTGGAGGGTACGAAAACTTTTTTTTCTTTTTTTTCTTTTTTTTTTTTTTAACTTTTTATATTCAACTACTACTCTCCTAGCGGAATAACTAAGCACTGTGCAAATTCGACCAAGCCGAAGCCTGGCTTCATGTCGTTGCCCAAAAAGGCGTCCCGGCAAATCCAAACCCGGCAGCAAACTGCGAAAACCTACATCTGCGACATAACCTCAATCGAAGAACCTACGCACCGGATCGGCCTGAGGATGACCCTACGTGCAACATTACAACGAAAACCTGAGCCACTTTCCAGAATCCGCATAACCACCGCTCTCCCCCAAAGAAATAAACGACCCCCACCCTAACACACGTGCCACCTATAGGTGCTAGGCCTCCGTCGGCCTCCCACCCGCGGACAAAATACCAGTACTACCTACTCCCGGCTAACGCCATAGCCCACGAAACTTGCAATGGGTCTCGTGAACCATCCCTAGCCTCCAACTCGCCTCGCCAAAAGTAGGTTTTCCACCACCCGAATCCTCTCCCTTACCGTAAGGCGCTACCTGTAACCGAAACCGAAAACCGACGAACCGATAAAAAAGCCACTAAATTCCTGTTAGTCCATACTGCGAATGCCGGCAGATACTCCGGTAGAGACGCCGCGGGTTAGGCCGTGGTCGGGCACGAGGGTGTACGTTTAGCGGAGCGTTGATGCGCAAATCGTCGAAACCGAAATACAGGTACCCTTCCCGATCGGAGACATTCTACGCCACCCCTCAATAGGGCAGCCACACACCCGGTCAACAATTCCTCCGAAATCTAACCCCCCAGCTCAACGCCATTGGCCCTCATTCTCGCACCACCAACACATTAGCCGCCTACCACACCAAACCGAAACCCTAACCACAACTTTTGGGGGTCAAAACGATCCCCCCGCCAAAAACTTTTCCCTTTCGACAAAAGAAATAAATCACCAAACCAAACGAATGACACGATAAGGGTAAAGAATAACCAAATGTAAATGCATTGGCCGAACCATTAGACAAATACTTAGATGGAAATCCAAACATACCTGATAAAAACCGACCTAAATCGATAAATAAAAGATAAAGTTCGTTGCCAACGTCCAGGCAACTAAAGACTTGAAGCTTCTCGCGATCGAGATTCCAAGGATCCTACTCGCCGGCTAGTCCAATGTGACGAGTCACTAGGAGTCGCTTTTTCAATCACTGGGGATGTAAGAGAGACGGAGGATGTACGAAAACTTTTCAGACACGACTGTACCTGGTATAGCTCTTTTTCAGGTCACATTTTTGGATGTCATGCGTTGTTACTTTGGATCTTATTGGCCCCTCTGGCATCTCTGGGCATATGCGGACCTGGTCGTTTTTACAAACGTCAGGAAATTGGGAGTAGTCCTTATCGGTACCCGGACGGGTGGCGCCACTGATAATCCTAAAACAGCTGATCTCATAAGGCAAGTCAGCCTGGGAAAAACCTTCTCGACCCCCATCGCCCTTCTATATCGTTCACCGAGTATCGGTCCAAATCTCTGGAGCAGTTTCTCCCAATATCGGTACCGCAAGTGCCCTGAGAACAGGTTAGCAACCCCTCTTCGCCCCGTACGAAACCCCCCACTTACTACCTGAACCTAATGTGTAGCTAAGCGAGCTGCCCCGTACGAAAAGGCAGAGCAAGCAAGTTTCACCAGCAAGGGCGACATTAGCGGGTATCTGGCGATGCAGACTCCATAGGACAGTGCCGTCGAATACACAGATGGACTTGTGTTAACTGTGTGGAGACTTATGAGCATTGAGTACCATTGATGAGACTGAATCTAATAGTTGTGAAATAGGAAAAAATAGAGCACCTAAGAGAGATGAAAAGGATTAAAGGAAGAGCATCAATGATCACAACCAACAATAAACCTTTATCACGCCTTTTCTTGACATCCTCACACGAAATCCAACATAACAGCCATTAGTAAATAAAATTTCCCCTTCACTTGTCTCTTCAAAAACAGCCTAGGAATGACTTCGCCACTATTCACAAGAGATCTATGCTTCGGATTTGCCCATCTCGCATAAGAAAGCCCGCGGTAGATTAATTGATGGAACAAGAAAGAATATTATGAGACTTAGGCATTTACTCTGGACCCGTGCATGCAACTTGTGGAGCCGAGGGGGATGTATCTAAATAACTCAGACGGGAAGAGGAGAGAAAAGGGAATTGTGGGAAAATTAATAGAAGAATCAAGCACTAAAGGAATACACGACAAGAAAAGCAGTGGGGGGAGGAGGTGAGAGTTATGCGGGTCTCAGGCCGCACCAGCTTATCTCAATGCGATAGGGACGGCCCCTCGCTAACGCTAAATCCTAGAGTATGGATCCGAACCGGCGGTCCTTGATTGGACTATATAAGAAAGTCGGTGTAGAAATTTGGACTGGTATTTCCTTTCGAACCGAAGAGGAATATTTAAGCTGAGGTTCTGCCCCAAGGCTATTCCGGGAGGAAGGGAAAGACGGAAAATTAGCGGAGGGTGGGGGTTTAAACCACGAAGATTGGGCTGGGGTAAGATGGGAGCAGCAATGGAAGCCATACACATTCTCACAGAACTCTTGTAGTGTCGGAGAAAACGGCGCGGATCATCCGGATTCGGAAGAGGTAAGGAGGGCGAGATCTTAGCCCTTATGTCGGGCTGGGAGCAGCAGAATCCGCCCTCCAGCCGACCGGACAAGTTGTCCATCACAAACGAGCTAACGCTGCAGCTTGTCAGCACTTGCCCCCTTTCCTCCTCATCGAGATTCAGATAAGTTACCTAATATAAGTTTTCCCAGTACCCGAATATCCATAGTAAAACAAAACTGGGTTATCGGATTTACCTTCTTCGCCACCGGCATTTCAGCTCGCAAACCCCCCCATCCGAAAAAGCCATTCTCCCACATTCTCGACCATACGATTCCAAGTATCCTGGTGCTGCAACCTTGGGCCCATGGGGATAGCCGGGCAGGATATCGGGCCGGTTATCAGGAACAGTAAAGTTAATGTTAGTCGTATTTAAAGAGGGTATTATTACTGAATATTTTGGACTTTTTTTGTTGCTGAGGGTATCGTAGCTGATGGACAATGGAGTTAGCTGGGTGTTCAAATTCTGGGAGGCTGAAGAAAAGCGGGGTTTTTTGTGGAACCTGGTGGACCCCTGGTTGGCCTCTCCAAATTTCTGCTAACGATCCGGGTAAATTACCCTGCTTGTGCATATCGCATCTGCGGCAGGGGTCCCACGTTTCTTCAAGCATGATCCTTGCACACGGTTCACACCATGTCGGCAGAGGCTGGAAGAGCCCCCCTGCAAACTTGAACAACACCAGGTTCTACTCGGATAGGGGCCGCGCTTTTTGATATGCACTCGAGTAAATCTAGATGGGAGTACCGTAGAGTGTGAAGCAGTATGATGCCATTCTTGGTTGCCACATTTACCATAACCTACGGACCCCACGGCCCATCTCCCCTGTCCCCAACCACACAGAAGTTTGTCAAAGCAAAATAACTTCCTACGGCTAACTGAAGCCATAATTCATAGAGCCGTTGAAATTCGCCAAGGAAAAACTCTCTCTCAGAACCTAGGAATATAGAAACCGATTAAGAGAGATAGCTGAGTAAATCTACGGTAAATTATCTTAATATTATTATGATAAACTACCTCTTGTTGTACTGTACCGGTACCTTCAAATATAAGCAAAACTAGGATTAATAGTATAGTGGAAAGCGTCTAAACCATGTATTATATCTTTTCTCCTGGCTTTAGTTGTCTCCTTTACTCGGAGTATCATACTTCTGGGGTGTTTTTCTGGCATGCAAGCATATTGGAGGTTGGGTTGGGGGTTGGGGGAGAGGAAGGGAGGGAGGAGGGTATCATGTATAATGCCAGTCCTAAGAGGATGAGGATAAGCTCAAGACCGGAGGCCTACCCGAATACCTAATTTACCAGAGCAACGAGCAGTAATAGGATACATGCCACCCCCCCCGACGTGTCCCATAGCTCAAATCCCAAAAGTTTACCTACTCAGCTGGACTTATTTCACGGTAGGACTTTCACATTATATATCAGGAACTTCTAACTGACACCTCCTTTTGATAGATGCCAGTAATCATTATGTTTAATTTCTCTTCTCTTTGGGATAAATCTACTCAAATAATAGATTTAATGCTTAACTACAGTGATATTGTCATGATTTATATCTTTAACCTTAAGAGAAAAACTTAAATCTACTTGCTAGTAAAATAAATGTTTGTTCCAACTTCCTAGAATAATTTATGTGAAATATAATACCTAGCTAGTGCACTAGTTAGGATGTCATGAACCGGTTAACCCCTATGCAGTTAGCAGAAGCCCAAGACTTCAATTGTATTGGTGGGGGGGTTATTATTAAATAACCCATCACGTATGGTAGGAGAATTAGAAACTCTGACTCTAAACTACACTTTTATTTAGGAAGTTAGGTTCTCTAATGGCAAGGTAGAAGAAAAAAAACCATTATTAATGAATAAAACATGTTTCCATCTTCTGATTTTCAGCAGCAGATTCAGGGGGTAAATTCATGTGGGGCCTTTAGCAAGAATACCGGTGAAAGGTCTGTAAGGCCAGGTATAATACCTAGGTAGTAGACAGTATTTACGGAAATTAGAATGCGAGTTACTGGACTGAAAAGTGAGCTGAGGTGGCTATGCCTACATCAGGTGCCAGCAGAGGCATTAGCTATAACATAGCCAGATCTCTTAAATTTTCCATCCCAGATACTTAAAAAATGGCCTAGTATCCTCTCACCATGAGTACTCTTGTGAATTAAGTGCTTTTTCGTAAGGATGCGTTGAAGATATAGATAAGGCATCCTAGTTAAACGAAAATAGAAGATATTCAAAGCACAGTAAAGCTGGCTTTTTATTCCCTCACTAAGCGGTGGAGAGGATGATAGAAAGCGGGATCACGTTTCCACAACGGCAAAGGTTCGAGAATACCAGCATCTGGTATTACTTACTGTGAATCACCGGAGCTCACTCAGTGGTCACCGGATAGCATAGAATCTTAGAACACACGAGAGTGATGCCGGAGGGCTCGCCGTAGTGTCAACTACTCGGGGAAGATTGCGAGGAGCGAGGCTGAAGTTCTATTATACCGGAAAAGTAGGGAAGGAACAGCGGGGAAGAGACAGGTGAATAAAGCGATGAAGAGAAGTGGGAAAACGCAGAGAATCGAGAAGGCGTGTGGAATAATATGATGTGATCATAGTTAGGAGACTCCTGGGAGTCTCCATTTTTTTTTTGTATTTGGGGGCTCCGTCTGCCCCCAGTTGTAAGAGGTGCAGATCACTGAAATATAAGTCAGTCTTTTCTATACATCTTCCACTCGTTTCCCAAAGCACAGTTCGCTGCCACATATAGCCCGGTCCCTCTCGTACTTTGTTATTACTTGCGTGGTGTCTGGCATTGAGATGCGCACTGCCCAACGTTTGGAAGCGAACACAATCTTGAAAATGTTGGAGGGTTATGGATGGAACAATTGTAAACGATAGAAAGACTCTGAAAGAGTTCATGCGGAAATTAGGCTCTTTGCTCACCCTCTCACTCTCATTTCTTCCCTTCGCTATCTAAAATAAAAACTAAAGGTAGAAGCAGGTGTATAAATAAAACATAGGTGGCACGCCCTGATCCTTCCATTGATAACTACGCTTGTCTCTCTATTGCCCTGCATACCATTGTTCGTATAATACGTACATTTCCGTGATAACAAAGGAAAAACATGTCCGTCTAATCTCTTTCATAAACCGTGAAACAATATATCGCACACTCGATAAGCATCTGCAATGCACCTAACTGGTCTTTCAGAATCTTCTGCTTCTTCCAAAGTCAACAGCAATTCTTCGGACCATGCTGTCATGATATATCACTCGGTATAACCTAGGGTTGGAACTGAATCATAAGTTTGCATATACACTCGCTTCCGCAAAGTTCTCGTAAGGCCGCAAGTATATGCGGGTGTGTCTTGGAACCAAGGATGTATCGCATCTCATGATTTTAGGCCGCGACTATTGTAAACCTCAGGAACGATCATGGCGCCACAACGTAGCTGTTGTAGATAGCAACGGAAGTCATATAAAGTGGTAGATTCAAAGTGGCACATTGACATCTAGTAGTAAATCCCTTTACTGAATATTCACATTCATGTTCTCTCCGGGTTTCCCTAAGTAAGCAGGATTGTTGCAGAGTTTTACAATGGTCGTGGCCTAAAATCATGAGATGCGATACATCCTTGGTGCCAGGGCGCGCCCGCATATACTTGGGGCGTTACGAGAACTTTGCGGAAGCGAGTGTAGTAGGACATGATACTAGATTGTGGTTTTTAAAATTTAATTCACCCGGGCATCCAGGGGGAAAAGCCATGGATCTAATATTGTCCTCCATGCTAGCGTGCTCCTGCGCACATCCTCCGCATCTGACACTAATCTCCCTGCTATAAGTCTCTCGTCCAGCCATTCTTTACTCTCTAGCATTTGTTATATCCTATGATACTCTCTTTTCTGGATACATTTTTAGTTGAGGGTAGAGACCAGGTTACCAGCCTCCACGACTCTTTTTATTAACTGATAAAAGTATCACTGCCAGTTCACGTCTACTCTCTGCGCACGCCGCAGGACAAGAACGAATCGCAGGCTACACAAGTGTTCTACACTGAAGACTGTGTAGCAAGGGGTTTTAGGGCTGTATATAGAGTTTTTTGAGGTTTATATGGCACAGTACTCGCGGCATAGAAGTGAATTGCTATAGGTTAAAGACTCCTTATTGTATTAACTGTCCTTGGTGGATAAGACTCAAAAGTGTGGATAGCCTCCCAAGCTTCCTTTAGGCGTACACATAAAGGACTATAGAATAGAGCATCACCTCCCTTATGCCATGCACATAGCGGAACAAATCACAATCATAATATTATCATAGCTAATACTAGCTCCCAGGCCACTTTTAAATCGTGAGGAAAACTTGCGCCTTGTATGCTTTTTCAGCATAATATTAAACGAAAACTTACAGTAGGTCTAAACTCTAGGTAGGAAAAGGGAAAAACGGAATTAAAGAAAGAAGAGAAAATAAACAACAAATATACAAAGAGAGGATAGAACGAGAAACCAAGAAGAGAAGGGAATATAATGGAGATTTTGAGTCATACTAACGAACACCGGGACCGTATTAGCGTCACCACCGCGGTATGGCCGTGTCGAATGGCCAACCGAAGTGGTGTTTGGCCGAACACATCTGGTTTGCTGGGGTTGACCTCGCTCCGTTCGAGTAGCACTTTCACCACGTCCGCGTGCCCATTGCAAGCAGCAGATCAGAGTGGTGTCCGGCCATTGTTATCTGGCTTTTCGGGGTTGACCTCACTTCCCTGGAGTAGCATTTCCACCACTTCCAGGTGCCCATTCCAAGCAGCAGAAAAGAGTGGTGCCCAGCAGTCGTCATCTGGCTTGTCAGGGTTGACCTCGCTTCGCTGGAGTAGCATTTTCACCACTTCCGTGTGCCCATTCAAAGTAGCAGACCAGAGTGGTGTCCGGCCGTCGTTATGTGGCTTGTCGGGGTTGACCTCGCTCCGTTGGAGTAGCATTTTCACCACTTCCGCGTGCCCAAAAAAAGCAGCAGGCCAGAGCGGTGTCTGGCCGTCGTTATCGGGCCAGTCGGGGTTGACCTCGCTCCGTTTGAGTAGCATTTTCACTACTTCCATCTTCCCATACTCAGCAGCACTCCAGAGTGGTGTTCGGCCGTCATTACTTGGCTTGTCGGGGTTGACCTCGTCTATTTCGAGTAGCATTTTCGCCACTCCCCCGTGCCCGCCACAAGCAGCAAGCCCGAGCGGTGTCTGGCCGTCCTCCCCCGCTTTATCGGGGCTGAGGTCGCCCTGTTTGAGTAACATTTCAACAACCTGCTCATGCCCATCGCGTGCCGCCCACGTGAGAGGTGTATTATCTGTGCAGTCACTTTGGTCGATATCACAACCTTCTACCTTTATCCAACCAGTTACAATCTCAAGAATCCCGAAGAGAGATGCACAATGGAGGCCATTGAAGACGAGACGTAAGGTTTATCGAAATCAACTGCGTACGAACCAAGCCTCGCAATGGGTCGACCCGGGTCGTAAAATCAGAAACCCGACCCGAACCCGACCCGAAGGATGTCAGACCCGACCCGACCTGGCTGGACCCAATCAAAACCCGGGTCACCTGAACAGCCCGAACTATTCAAAAGTCAATTATATTAACTTGCATGGAAGTAAGATATAGTATTTATGATCCGCTAATTCTAGGAAATATAGATGAGAGATATATAAAAATAGTTCACTTAATAAAGGAAACAATAAACATCTAACAAGGAAACAATTATTCTAAAAGATAACTTTTCTAAATGGACCCAACTCCCTCAGTTGATTGCCAGCTTCAGAGACATTGATAGGGGTATTCAAAAACCTGTGGCTGAAAATTTATCACAATGAGACTAGTTGGAGATGACGCAAGTCCCGGGGTTCACCAGATGATTGTTTACATTAGAATATATGAGTGATATCTTGTGACTTGGCAGGAAAACAAAGTGAAACTTAGTTTGGGTTATAGTTTGGGTCTGTTCGGGCTACCCGGATTTGCAACCTGAGTGACCCGACCCGACCCAAACCCCTGGCCACCAGACCCGACCCAACCCGACCCGATCTAAACCCGGGTCGACCCGAAAACCCGAAACCCAATTGCGAGGCTTGAATCCAAGGGGGATTTCTCTTCCACATTATTTCATGACACGAAAATAATGATGATAGCATCCTATGAGTCTTGTATAGCAGGTTGGAAACTAGCTATACATGTAGTAAACCGTTCGCAACTACCATGAGATCACAAGTTCGTTATATTCCATTACCCTCCAATAAAAGCTAACATTACTTAACTATATCCTACCATTATTGTCGAAGAGAATCTACCGTGGGGCGACTGACAAATGGCACCACAGTCAAACACACGAACTAGACTAGGACTAAACTAAAGGCCAGGTATGGTCAGAAACTTCATTTGCTCATCCTCAACGAAACTGAACAAAACATAAGAATATATAGAGTATAAGGAAATTATCTTGCTCATTCCATTGCTCCCTACACTCATCCATTCATCTCCATGTATGACCCCATTTGCCTGCATACTCCCATAACTGTAGTAAATCATCGGTACTCACTCCAAGTCTATGGCTCGCCATCGGACAACATTCCTACTACCCCACTCTTACCAATCACTTGAACATACGAGAAAGGTGTCGGAGGATTGACCGGAGTCATGCGCTCTTGTACCATGCACGATGAGGTGTTCATGAAGCGCTAAGCGGTGAGGAAAGGAGGGCAAAAGGGGTAGGGGAATTGCGTGAGGAAAGAAGGAAATGGTGTGATGAGATTTGGAATGGAAGGAATAGTTGGCATTGAATTTTCCGCATTTAAATAGTTCTCCTCAGCCCGTAAATTGTAAAAGGCAGGTCACCGAATTATATGTTCTCATTTGATATCTTTTTCCCTTTCACTTCGCACAAGCTCCTCTGTTGATAGCAATATTTGGTCTCACAGCTTTTCAATAACGGGGATAGGGGAAATCATAACCATACACCACCTCCATCGATCCTTTGATCTCCTTTCAACTCCAGAACAGGTGAAATTACCAAAGGCTTTCTGTAATTCTTCGTACCTTTCCGCTTGTACCCACTCGCGCATCTTCGTCCGTTAACTATCCACCTCCGTCAAATCTAATAATTATGACCACAAAACAATGGCACACTTTGTTTCTTGTGTGCCCAGGCACTGCCCACCAAAAGCGCCCCGGTCGTAGACAGGTAGGCCAACCGGAAGCAATGAGGAAAGCAAGATGAATGTGCCAAATACTCAATACGTAAAAACGCTACAAGTACCAGAAAGCAGCAATTCATGGCAATAGTGATTGATTGATAGGTGTCGCCTCGAGTGCTTTAACCAGGGACATGACCTCCAATAGGTGTGTGGTGGGCTCCGCAGGTTGGTAAGAGATAATAGGGCACGGTCGGGGGTTGTGCATGTCGGGAGCGCGTGAGATGCTCTTGCGATAGTCATTGCATTCTTCGGATAAGATGTTCGGCGATGGGCTTTGGCTTGATGCAGCGTCGGCAGCAATACGGAAAAACGAAAGAGTCCAATGCATGAGGGCTATGATCCGCGGGATTCCCTATGATGCTTGTCTTTCTTATGTTAGCACGGAAGTCATTTAAAGGGAAAGGGGGGCATATGTGAAAGTGAAAAGACCTCTAGCGCGATCGATGACAGGGCAGAAGGACGACATCGTTGTGATTTGTGCCCGAGCATATACTCCTGTCTTTACCAGTCGTTAGTTAGCTGAGTGTGAGAATGAGCGCGAGAGCGAGCAAGTGAATGAGAACGAATCCCCCGCTCCAGGCTGTCCGCGAGCAATCGAAATCGTTTGTGTTACTTTAACTTCTGGCGTTTCACTTAGTTTGGCGGTTTGCCATTTAAAGGTGCGGCTTATCTCAACATTGAGGGTTGTTGAGTTTGCAAGGATGTTCTCCGAGTAACACAAAGGATGTGGCGTTGGGGTTGACCGAACATGAGGCTCTTATCTCACAAGTGGCATGGAGTTTTTTACTCTCGTAGAAAACAGATGGTTTAGTCACAGCACCATACCCCCGACTCTCAGCTGAGGGCGCACCTCTTCACTTAACTCTGTAGTGACCGAGGCTTTGGGAGGAGGCGTGGGGTGACATACTTGTAGTATCATGCTCATAGCACCCGCCCATCCAGTTTAACGCTCCGGCCTGCACAGCACCGTACCAATCATCCAACTGGAGGGATGAGCAGGGATTAATTATGTACCAGTAATCCTTGAACCCCAATACAGTATCATACCGCTATTCTAGCATGAGAGGGAAGTCAACGAACAGACCGAACAAAATGGCCGCCTGAATTAACACTTACTAAGTCACTTTAAGTCTGGTGTTCGCTAAGCCCCCGTGCTCGTTGACCCCCCCTCCTAGTCTATTGACGATTAGCTTTTTTGCCCACAAGTATCCTGTTTTTCACCGACCCAGTTCCATCATGGGCATAGCAAAGACCCTGCTAAAAGGAGGCTCCTTTGGGCTGTCAAGAGGGTAACAACACATCATGACTTCTGACTCGTATCTGATCTTGTCCCTGCAAGATATAGAATTCAACTGAGGACTTGATCATATTGAGCGCCTAAACATTTATCCTTCTAATACTCCCCCAGAGGCACTATATCTCATGCATGTGCATTTTGGATACCGGTACTTAAATTATGAAGATTCAGAGCCAGCAGTTGACTTACTTGCACTGTCTCACCCTTATTCAGTTTATTTTTCAGCTGACCCAATTGTTTTTTATTTTATTTATTTTGCTCTTCCCTGCATTCCCGTGATTTCAGTCACCATGGGCTGGCTTATGTGTTATCACTACAATATATACGTACCAAAAGATACCATCAATAGTCCAAGGGGGCAATCCCGTCGCGGGTCATGTAGGGCTAACTTAGGTGACGCAAGTATTTGATGTGCCTTTTGCAAAATTCATTTTTGGGGGCGGGGGGTGGGATAGAGACCTCAAGGACAGCGCAATTTACGTTCTTGGCGCGCAGGTGATTAGCCTGGGCTTGTTTGTGAAACAACAATATATCATATGAACAAAGCAAGCCCCGCCTTTCCTTGTTTGAGTGTCCACCGGCATCTTCGACAAACTACCCTAAATTACTGCTATACTATCTTCTCACCTATTACCAACCCTATCCGCTATGGATACATCACCAGCGGGGGAGGAAGGATCAAGTCTGCTAGACCCATGGCAGCATGGGTTGTTGAACACCCGTACCGACCGCCGAATTTCTAATACGATTTATGGCGACTCGAATTCGAACGTCGGAAATGTGTCAAACAGCTATAATAACACCATCAATGTGGGAATAACGGAAGAGCTTTTGCGAATCCAGGAATGGCTATCTCCACTCGAGCCCCATAAAAGGCATCGAGAAGTGAGAAGCTGCCGCCTTGATGGCGTTGGGGAGTGGGTTTTACGCAGAAGCGAGTTCGAGTCGTGGCACAAGAGCCAGGACGGGTCGGTGAATCGTACATTGTTATGCCATGGGGATCAAGGGGTTGGCAAAACTTATATAAGGTAGAAGATTGTTCTCCAGAAACTATGGACGATATTGACAAGCAATAAAATCAGTTCATTAGTAATAGACACTTTGCGGAAGCAAACTCGGGGGCAGGATATCGCCGTTATATTTCTCTACTGCGATTACCAGGCACAGAAGGACCAATCGGCGGTGAATATGATAGGGGGTTTAGTTCGGCAGGCTACTTTGAGAGCGCCGAGGATTCCGAAAGAAATTAGAAATGCTTTTGATGAGTCGAATCTGGAAGGTGGAGATGGTCTGCAATTACCGGACATGGTAAAGTTATTCATCAAGGTAATCGATTCCATTGAGGTAGTGTACCTTTGCGTCGACGCAGTGGACGAGGTGCTTCCACAACATCGATCAGACCTCCTTCGCGCGTTACAACAAATTATCCAAGCACCAAATATGCGGTTATTTCTTACAGGAAGACCGTACATTCGCGCGGAGCTCGACAGGCATCTCACCAAGATGGCCTACTCCATACACATTATGGCCGACCAAGGAGATATCGCTCGATACCTGAGCCAGAAGATGGACGGCGGTGATGATCAAGATCCAAGCTTGATGACAGAGGATCTAAAGAATAATATCATGAAAACAATATTGGAAAAGGCTTCGGAAATGTGAGTAGGATCCCTTCCATTACAAATTTGAATCCCTCATTGATATCGTGCTCAGGTTTCTACTCACTACCTTAAATATTGAGGCAATCTTGGGCGAGACTTCATTAGCGAGTAGAAAGAAAATGTTGCGAAAGGTAGCGACGACGGGTGTGGGCCTCGATAGCGTGTACGACCAAACACTACAGCGAATAAGGGAGCAGAAAGGAGACCGATCGCGACTTGGGATTGAAGTGCTGATGTGGGTATCCCATGCAGAGCGGCCGTTGCGGATTGACGAGCTCTGCCATGCTCTAGCGGTAGAAATTCAGTCGACGGATCTGGATCCTGAGAATATCCGGCCGCAAGATACAGTGCTAGGGTCATGCTTAGGGCTGGTTGTGGTTGATGCGGAGACATCTACAGTTCGGTTGATCCACTACACCCTTCAAGAATACCTCTCCCAGCCTGGTATCTTGCCCGATGCCCACAAAACACTTGGACAGAAATGCTTGACCTATCTAAATTACAAACTAGTCAGGGCTCTTCCGGCTAATAATGTTTTGAACCTTGGAGATGTGCCCTTTCTTGAATATTCTTCGTTGTATTGGGGGAGCCACGCGAAGAGTGGGCTCTCAGATCGCGCAAGATCTCTAGCGCTAGAGCTATTAAACCAGGGTGGCAGCCATATATCTACTACCCTACTTGTCGCAAAAATAGGGAGTTTCCATTCATGTTCCCTTCCTCATCACCTATGGCCCAGTCTACACTATGCGTCCTACTTCGGAATTGATGAGGTCGTGGCTGCCTTGATAGAGAGGAAAAGCTGTGATATCAATCGAAGTGACTGTATGGGCTTTACAGCACTCATGTGGGCTGCCCGCCAGGGGAATGAAGGTGTGGCGAGGATACTGCTCGCACGCGACGACCTCAATTCCGACAAGCCGGACGACAATGGCCAAACACCACTCAAATGCGCTTCTTCGGAGGGGCATGAAGGGGTGGTGAAACTGCTGCTCGCACGGAATGATGCCAATCCCGATAAGCTCGACATGCATGGTGAAACCCCACTCTGGCGTGCTTCTTGGAATGGGCAGGAGGTGGTGGTCAAACAATTGCTCGCACGCAACGATGTCACTCCCGACAAGCCAAACAACGAGGGCCAAACCCCACTCTGGAGCGCTTCTTGGAATGGGCATGAGGGAGTGGTGAAACTACTGCTCTCACAGAACAGTGTCGATCCTGACAAGCCTAGTAACGATGGCAGAACACTACTCCGGTGCGCTTCCTACAATGGGCATGAGGGGGTGGTGAAACTACTGCTCGCCCAGAATGATGTCAATCCCGACAAGCCAGGCATACACGGCGAAACGCCGCTCTGGTGCGCTTCTTGGAATGGGCATGCGAGGGTGGTAAAACTGCTGCTCGCTCAGAACAATGTCGATCCCGATAAACCAACCAACTATGGCCGAACACCACTCTGGTGCGCTTCTTGGAATGGCCAGGAGGGGGTGGTCAAACTACTGCTCGCACGGAACGATGTCACTCCCGACAAGCCAAACAACGAGAGCCAAACCCCACTCTGGAGCGCTTCTTGGAATGGGCATGAGGGAGTGGTGAAACTACTGCTCTCACAGAACAGTGTCGATCCTGACAAGCCTAGTAACGATGGCAGAACACCACTCCGGTGCGCTTCCTTTAATGGGCATGAGGGGGTGGTGAAACTACTACTGGCACGGAACGATGTCAATCCCAACAAGCCAAGCCACAAGGGTGAAACCCCGCTCTGGGGTGCTTCTTGGAATGGGCATGCCAGGGTTGTGAAATTACTGCTCTCACGCAACGATATCAACCCTCACAAGCAAGACAATCGGGGTCGAACGCCACTCCGGATCGCCTCTATCCGCCGGCACGAGGGGATTGTAGCTCTCCTCCAGCCTCTGGTAACTCTAGTCTCTCCGGATTAGTCTCAAATATAGATTAGCTGCGCTCCCCTTCGGTCCACGTATGTGCGCCCTTTCGCAACTGTTTTCATATACGCACTCTCAGCCCAGCTCCTGTCCGAATCTTCCAATCTCCCTACAGCCCTCTAGTATTTCCGCCATCATCTCGTACACGCCCCCCCCCCCTCCCCTTTATTTCCTTTCCCTTTGCCTAAACACCAATCTCTGAACTTACCTCACACACGGCTTGTCGCAGGAGAACCTTTTCGTCTGTATTACAATATGCACTTAATATCTCCTAATTTTCTATACTCCTGTTTTGCTAAATTGGGGTGTGTGTTGCGATGCTCTGGGTCATTGCTTGATATGCTACCACTTCGAAAGTGTATTTTTTCTACGTTTATAAATTATATTTCATGCATGATATTATACTTTATTTTCCTGCGCCCGTTTCTCCCGAACCCCAACCTCTCATACTCACCAACTGTGGTCAACCCACGCGCGTAAACATAAAAGTGAGATCAGTAGGAAAATGATAGCAGCACTCCAGCGCAGGGGCGGAATTTCGAGCTAGGCTAGCTTCGTATAATATATCTGCCTAAAACCTGCTCAACTCCAGTAGACCCGCCGAGAGATATTCCGGAAAGAGATTAAGATTTCCTGTTTTATTTAGATCATGTTTCTATACTTATATCTTCAATCTGGGATTGTAGTGCGAGAGGAGATACCATCAGGAGAACGGCAAAAGGTGGGAAATATAAATATAGTTTTCTAGGATGCCTCAGCATCATCCATAGTGCTAAAGTCCTTTCTATTCTTTTTATTTATTCCTATTTTTTTTAAAAAAAAAGACAAGATAACAAAGGTTGACTCCCGGCCCTTTTTGGATATTGCTTTTCCCTCACTGGAACCTTTCTCGATCCCCGGTGGCGGGCACCTCTTCCCTGAGTATAACAGCTTACTGCTTCCGCGGGGTCGACGCTAGAATCGATGTGCTGGCGCTTGTGTTTGTGTAGTCCACTTTTGTGTTTCCACTGCCGACTTTAGAAACTTGAATAATTAGACCAAGTGCACCTTACTCAGAAATCCCCAACTGAGACCCATAAAGAACCAAAGCTTACCAGAGGAGGCAGATCTAATAATATATATCAATTACTTCAATCAAGCGAGTTTTAGGCGTGTAAAGTGAGCGATGGGATGTGGAGCCAGAGGATTTAGGCACCTAGTTTATCCTTACAGATAAGGTAACCCTAGTGTGTGGATACACGAATTGCAGTAGAGATGAAATTAGGGGAGTGAAGTTAGGATTAAACAGACCCGGTGTGCAGGAGATAGGATACCCATAGAGAGAAAGAGGGAGTAGGCGAACATAGGGACAGCTGGGAAACGAGTTTCCTTCCCATTTGTTACGATTGAGAAAGAGAAGTGAGGGAGTGTGCCCGACTACAATACACAGAAACAACAGACCGCTGTTTCCCTAAGTTCACGCGGCCTCACTCCCCGCACCACCCCCCACATTACCCGCTGACGTGCTACCCTGCGGTCGACCATACCAGATAATATGGAAGGATGCTCCAACAACGATATCAGCTTATTAGGTGAGTGATAAACTGTGAAGATGAATGGTTTTGGAATCTAGTTCATTCTCCTGAATATAACGATCCTGGTATGTATAAAATAAGAGAGAACAATTGAGATGGCTATAGTGTAGCCCATCGCAGCATGTCAGGTTGGGTATACTGATGAGATCGAGAGTGTCACAAAGTTTGGTACCTGTGAGAATGACCACCACGAACCGTATTTAGGGCCCTTTTACCTATAGACGGCCGCCTAGCAGCACGAGATAGTGCAGACCGTCAAGGAGGGGACGGTTGAAGGGGGCTTGACGGTTGAAGGGGTATGGGCAAGTACAGTACCTAGTATTTACCTGCCGTAGCATGCCCTCTATCGGTCGATGGGATTTCCAAACTCACCTCCATACCAACGTCATGTTTTGACTGTCTAGCTACAAGAATTTAGGACGGTAGAAATTAGGTACACACTTTTTCACCATCTATTGGGAAATTATGCTGGTTGACACGAACGAAACGGTTACGTAAAGGAGGCCCGAAATAAGCTGTCGCGGCGGCCCCGAGTTCACTGTACCGTACTGTACACACCGGTAGTGAGTCCGCGCGAGTACTGTACCCTCTAATCGCTTCCGAAAGGCTAGGTTTCCACGATGCGGTGCTCGAGCGCGCGTACAAGGGAAATGAAAAGAGTTCCCGAGAAGGCATGATGAAGGTGTGCTCACAATACAATAGAGGGATCCAGCAGAAAACCCAATCCCTGCGGAAAACGTCGTAACCACAGCAACAGAAACAAATTAGGAAAGGCGAAATACCAAGCTCTCGCAGTTGGCATTTTCTGTAAGGATTGTGAACACCCCTACCTGTTACAATCCTCTCTTATGGGGTGATACTTGTAGTAGGTAACGACTAGTTCACTGGCGATCTCTTCCCTTTCTCTCTCTCAATTGCGATAGCTAAGCATGCTGGCCTCAGTTGCGCAGTACCGATCACAAGCTTCGTGAGGACACTAATAGTCCTGAGTCCCGAAAGTATAATAGGTAAAATAATTCGTATTTGAAAGCAAATAAAATTATAGGTGTAAGAATAGTACTTAGATGGTTGCGTGAAGAACCCAAATCCGAAGTCTTTTTTTTATTTTTATTTTTATATTTTTATCATGTGCTTTGTTGTATTCATCTACTGGGTACAAAGACTTCGTGCAGTACCAGCTATGGAAAAGGAAAACCGCCTATAACATACCAAACGGCGCTAGGGAAAAAACCATCAACCCAAGTCCCTCTGGTCTGGGACCAACCACACACCAGCCATACCAAATAAGAAATCCAACTTGGACTAGCTAACGCGGGCAAAGAAGGGAAGTCAAACAAACATATAGGGAGAAATCAACAGGAAAACCCTTGCCATAGACACCAACATAAAAAAAATTAAATGTTATAACCCCTATTAAAACCTAGAGTAACAACAATGAAGGAAGCACAATGGGGGCGTGGGGGGCTGTAGAACAAACAGCCTTGCAAAACATTAAATCAGAACCCAGGGTGTTGACTTCGGCCACGGAAACAGTGCAAGAGGACGACGGAGTGTAACTGAGAGGTGCAACCTTGGAGTAAATTACGAGTCTTACAGTTGGGGCAGTAGGGTGCCAACCAAGGGAGTAGAGGGTAGCTGTAACCAAGTAACAGGATGAGACTGGGCGGGGGAGGAGGAGGGGTAGACTTAAAAGCAGTAGAAACTATCGGTACTAACCATGTGCCTGTCTGACTAGACACCCTCTAAAGGTGAACAAGGGAAGGGAGAAATCGACTGTGGCCTGTTGAAAAGTTTTCTCTGACTGTGAACTAATATCCCAGCCGTCTGTAACATGGACGAGAGGGTGTTGCTCACCATGCAAGCTGGAACCTCCTCCTGGGTGGTGGCAGGAATCGATAGGGTAAGGATACTGTCTCTATACCAATGTGCGATATCTAACGAGAATAAGTACCGGAGGCTTAGACTAAGTTGTTGTAACAAATCTCAGACTATATCGCGACTACCAAGTAGTACCTAATAGCCAAGTATGTTTGGTCTAGATTCTAGAAGCCAACTGAAGAAGTAACTGTTCAACCAAGTATATTGAAAACTCTGTCTGTCGAAATCTGCTCTCTCTAAGTCCGGAGAATAGCAGGTCTTAAATACACTTGTCAGGCTAACTGGAGCCTTATAAACAATAACTATAAAGATTCCAAAACGGTAGCCTTGAAAGGTTACATAAAACATATCAAGTATCAAACAATCTCTTGACACAATAAATAAAACATACTAAGTATCAAACGATACTTTGAAACCAAACATAAAACATTATAAGTATCAAACCCAATGATAAAACATACTGAGTATCAAACAATACTCGAAACCAAACATAAAACATCATAAGTATCAAACTCAATCATAAAACATACTGAGTATCAAACGATACTCCGAAACCAAACATAAAACATCCTGAGTATCAAATGATACTCCAAAACCAAACCCGTAACACGTACCAGTTAAACTCTGAAAACAAAATAAAAACACATCATTTCAAACATACAGCAAAGAAAACTAAACCTCCGCGGTATCGTAGTCATTGTCTAAATAGGGTTCCAAGAATCCCAAATTCACTGCTGGTTCCTCAGAAGGCTGCTCATAACCATCCTTAGTCATGGTAGGAGTAAAACAAACCGTAATATAAACCGAAAAAAGAGTAGGAAATTCCTCCCCTGGCATATTATCAGTCCACCATGTCTGCACTAGGTCTTCCAGATTCTCGAGTCCTTCCACAAGTTCCCAACTATTCTCCCTATTCGGATACTCTTTCCACTTCACCAGGAATTGTCCTCTGCGATGCCTCTTCATATGGTTCAGAATCGTCTCAACTTCCCACTCCTTCCCGTCATCAATTAGGATATGTGCCGGTTTGGTTTAGACTCTTCCAGGGAATCGTTGATCATCGTTAGAGTGGTAGGATTTGACAACTGGATAGTGGAATACTTCTCTCTGACGCTGGTATATCCGCGAGTCCATACTAACTGTGTAGTTCTAGGTATGCTCATCAAATTCGATAATGACAAAGGGACCTCTCCATCGTGGTTGTAATTTCCTGGACCTGGCAGATTCCTGTCGCAAATTGGTCTCCAAATATCATTACCATTCCCCCAATCTCAACAGGCTTAAAAATGTCCCTTCTCTTACCCGCTGTTTCAGTAGATCTAACTCTCGCTAGCTTCAGAGCTTGGTATGCTGCATTTCTGAATTCCTGATGTCTGTTGTAATACTCGTCAGGGGCAGAAACTGCAGAAGGGTAGACTCGGTAGGTGTCTATGGGGGGTACATCAGCAAAATGTAAAAACCAGTCCTGGTCCACCAAGGGGGGTTATGGTCCCCCTGGTCCTCCTGGTCCACCCTGATCCACCCTGGTCCACA
>Ga0307507_10005747_pt1 | contig 19973 bp, 12 predicted proteins | sample 7_EM_MG_FD_207223 | JGI IMG/M metagenome (GOLD analysis project Ga0307507, IMG submission 207223) | Populus trichocarpa ectomycorrhiza microbial communities from riparian zone in the Pacific Northwest, United States - 7_EM | ecosystem: Host-associated > Plants > Roots > Unclassified | place...
CACCCCCTCCCCACAGCCCCAACCCACCCCTCCCCCGCCCCCATCACCGCCCCGCCCTCCCGCCCCGTAAGAACCCGCACCACGTCCTCGGCCATCACGTTCGTCGTGCCCTCCCAGATACTCAGCACGTTCGCGTCGCGGAACAACCGCGCGATATTCCACGCCGCGTCCTCGTTCTCCAGATAGCCGACGCCGCCGAGCGCCTCCATGCACTCGGCGAGCCCGGCGATGGCAGCGCGCGCGGTGAGGGCTTTGCCGATGGGGGTCAAGAGGCGGAGGAGGAGGGGGGTGGCGGCTGCGGCGGGAGGTTCGAGGGCGAGGAAGCGAGCTGCGGAGGCAGCGTCAGCGGGCTGGGATGCCGATGCCGATGCCGATGCTGATGCTGCTTCGGATATGCCGAGCAGCGCGACGCCGAAGAAGGCGAGATGCAGCATAGCGCGGTACTCGAGGTGCTGGGACGCGAGCGTGCGCATGTGCGCCGGGACGTCGACGAGCGTCTTCCCGCCGACTCTGCGCACGCGGCTGAAGGCGCGCGAGATGGCGAGGCCGCGGGCCCAGTTGCCGAGCGCGGAGACGGAGTTGTGGATGCGGGTGATGTTGAGGACCGTCGCGATCGTCTTGACGCCCTGGCCTGGGCTGCCGAGCAGGTAGGCGCGCGTGTTGGCGAGGACGAGCTCCGCGGTGGGGACCGGGCGCGTGCCCAGTTTCGCCTTCAGGCGCTGCAGCGTCAGGCCGTTGAGTTCGGTTTGCGGGGGGCTTGCGTCTGAGGAGGGGAGGCGGCGCCGCATGGGCGCGAAGAAGGCGGAGAGGGCGCCCGAGGGTGTTTTGGCGAGCATGATCGTCATTTGTGAGTCGGTGGCTGATGAGAACCACTTGAAGCCGCTGATGGACCATGGGCCGAGGGGTAGGCCGTCGGTATCCAGTGTGCTGGCTCCTTCAGCGAAGACGGGCGCGAATGTCGCCTGCGTCTCCGTGTTCCGGACGTCGCTCCCGCCTGCACGCTCTGTCATCCACTGTCCGCTCGTCCAGGCTTTTTCTGGATTCCGTGATGTGAGGTGCTGGTATGCCGTCTCGAATACCTTCCGCTCTGTCTCGCTCAATTGAATGTCCTTCCGCGCCAGATGCACCGCTAGTAGCCTGGCAGCACCGTCCTGCATTGCTGACGGGCATGTCACGCCTGCGCTTGTAGCCGTCCATAGGTGGTATTTTAGGAATTGGTAAAGACGGCTGTACGCTCCGAACTGGTTCTCGTACCCGATTGCTACTATGCCCTCAGCAATGCCGAGATCTTGCAGCTTGCGCCATCCTTCGCTGGTCACGAGCGTATTGGATCGGCGGCCCCATGTGTCGAAGGCGTTGAGGTATGGCGGATTGCGCTCGGCGTCAGCGGTCCAGGTGAGGGTTGAGGGTTGCAGGACGAGCGAGCCGAAGCGGGAGAGGTCGGGCGTTAGGGCACTTTAGATAGGTTCAGGGAGGTAGACTATAAGAGTTATTTAGTAATTGCACATAAACTATAGAATTATCCAGTGGTGGAAAGATATTTTCCTTGCTCAAAGAAAGGACTTGAGAGTTGGTCCTATCCCGTCTCTGTGCCTTTGAAGAAAGAAGGTCAGCTGACATGAAAATACCCTCCTATATGCCGCATCCTCATAGAAGGAGTTCTCCAGCTTCGGAGGCGTCTGAAAGAATCCATCGGTGGAGCTTGAAGGTGGTATTTGGTGAGTGAATGGCTCGTTCTGAAACGCTTGCGCCGTCACGGTGGGCAAAGGAGATTTGGCCATGTTGAATACTCAACGCCAACTCATGGCGGAAGAAATACTCCTTGTTGGAGCACTGTGCGCTCTTATCCTCGAACTGTTGCCGCGACTGTTGATGAGCTGACGCTAAGTCGGATTCCTAATCAGGATGGCGCCGGCATTAACACCCCGTGGGGAAGCTCTGTATCCGAGGCTGGGGTTAATTAGCGTGCTTGGCCGTTCACATGGCACAAATTGAAAGCGAAAGTCAATAAATGTTCTACTTGTTTCTTACCACATAGGAATCTTACCACATAGGAATCACGAAAGCATAGAGACGCTATTTTTGAGTTGTGAAACAACTAATTTTTGAATTGTATACAGGAATGAGTATCCTTTAGTGCGCAAATCCACAAAATCAAAGCGACAACGAAGAACATGCCTTCCCATGTTTTTCAGACGCTAGACTCCGAACTCCCTAAGTGTATGCATGTTCCTTCATCTATGTGAACCTCCGCCTGTACGCCGACACATATGCAGATTCAAATGCAAGACAAACCCCTCGCTATGCTATACAGAATATGGGGAAGAAAAAAAAGACAAGCACGCCTGGCGCTCATACTATGCAAGAATACTTAACGTTCCATGTAAAGCGCACCGCGCGAGGGACTGGTCCATGAAATATAGTGCAAAGAAAGGAAATTGCAGACTAATCACAACCGTCCACGGAACTTGGCAGATCCCTGCTTGGAGAAGTGTGCGCTCACACGGGCATTGTTATCCTCCGTCGAGGGGACATCCCGTGGTGCAGCGGTGGCAATGGTCAATGGTGCGGTGACTGTGACCATCTCTGTGATAGTAACTGTAGTCGGTTCCAGCAATCCATCGTTGCCGCCAGTTGGGACACTGTTGGTGATCGTCGGAGTGTTGCTAGTTACTGAGGTGGTGATCGTGGAAGTGTTGCTAGTTACTGAGGTGGTGATTGTCGGAGTGTTGCTAGTTACTGAGGTAGCAATCGTCGTAGCTGCAGACTTTTGGCCGGTAGCAGATCCGAATACCGTCCCAAGTTCGCCTGAGATTGGGTTCGTAGTGAAGGCTGTGCGAGACTTGAAGTTGGTTACTGCAGCAGTCTGAGGATCCTGCTGCGCAAGAGTCTTTGATGGAGTGACGCTCTTGACAGAGGCAACGACGTCGACATCCATGCAAGTAATATAGTATTCATCCTTGCCTTTTGGAATATTGGGGTCGACACCACCCTCGGTGGGCCACTGCCACACCCAGTAAAGCGTGTACGGCTTGCCTGCTGCCGCATCGCTTGGAAGCTGCACATCAGTCTCGCATAGCTGCTCGTGTTGAGACCCGACTTGGCCATGGATTGGGTCGGAAAATTCCTTCTGACGCTGAACGGAGATCGGGAAACCACTGATCTGGTAGCAGCGTCCGTCATCGAAGTTCTCTGCGCTGAGGAGAACGCCTCGCTTGTCACCTCCAGAGCCATCTTGGGTCCACTGCATGACGTCGGCGAGCTTTTCGTCGTCTTTGGGTTGAGTAGTGCCGAAGACGAAATTCGTTCCACCAGCCTTGGGCTTGCCGGGCAGCTGCGCAGGTTGAGTGACGTGGCCGTTCTCAGCATACTTCATCGCAAACATGCCACTCGGGGCGACTTGCAGGCGCGGGAAGTTGGCAGACTGGGTCTGATTTCTCTGTGAAGGATGGCAAAGCAGATCAGCGTTATCGATATATGGTGGCTGCCTGGTGAGCGGAGGCAGCATGTACAGGTCGGACTGCTGGTTGAAGCCTGGAATTCCCTTATCCGCGAAAGCACGAGGGTATCCATATTCGCCGAAGTATTTGCCGTTGCTGTCGATGTTCACCATCTGCTCGATCCATGAATGCGCAAGCGCTTGTCCAAAGAAAAGGCCTCCGCAGGCGAGCCTGAAAAGGGAAGGCATTTTTGTGACAATCGTTGTATATTTATGTGAAGTTACGCGTTTCGTAAGTCTTCGAGGTTTGAAAGAGTGGAAATATTCTTGGCCTGCCAAGAAGGTTGGTGTGAAGGATTGTGACAGTCTTTGAGTAGTTGAACGGTGGTGGTTGTAGTACTAAGACTGGGAGAGGTGTGGCCGTAGAGGACGTAGAGGTTTGAGAAGGTGAAGAAATATAAAGTGGTGAGAAAAGGTGAATATTATACCGGGTCAGAATTCGCGTGACCTTGCTGGAAAATACGTGAATGGACCTGAAAATTTAGTGGCAACAACAAAGCCATTACACAAGCCACAACATCCTTTGTCCTAAGTGAATGAGCGCAAAAACACTGCGAATAATCTCGCAGGGGAGTTATATCCTTTTCTATAGACAAGACCATCGAGTTGAAACAAACGAACGTCGACCAATGATGTTACCAAAGTGGCGGACGCCATGAGCGAGACACAGGAGCCAATCAAGGGAGTGTGGGCAAAAAATATCGAAACGAAATCACAGCAAACCCGATTTGAGAAAGCTTCTATTCCAGATGCGCCGTTTCCGATCTACGTCTGGTCCTAGGCCTTTTCTGTAGCCGCCGCATAGCCCTAGAAAAGAACCGTCATCCCACTCAGCCTAATTAGCTCGCCGCAAACTTTGGAGCGGGCAGTGCTTCACGATATTAATTTGATGCTGTGACCTCCATCAGCAGACGCAAGCTGCCAACGTAGACGTTGTGGCGCTGTCAAACCACTCTCCCATCGATTCACCACCTCACTTGATCGTGTCTGGTCCAAAAAGCAACACGCATATACTTTTCTTGAGTCATATTGCCTCTAACCAAACCACAGGCGAACGACATCCGTTTGCTGCAGTGCCAGCAGTAGACTTGAAGTCTCTTTGAAGGGAGTGGGGTTGGGATGGGAGAACAAAGACCTGGTTGACGCGTCGAGGGTGTTTCAGTGGACGTGGTGTATGCGAAAGTGAAGGGCATGTATCAAATACGTGCAGGAAATAGATCTGCAACGTTGAACAACAGGTCGTGGGATGCTGGCCGGCGTTTAGTGCTTGATGAAGTGCCGTGGTGCGATGAGGCGACCAAGTTTCAGGACTTGGAAGCGAACGAGAACGATTGGTGCCAGGCGCGCCGGCCTCAGCACCACCCATGGCGCAATTTCTATTCTGGCAATACTTTATTTCAACATAACTCCCACCGATGCCATCATTACAGGCTCATGGCGCCAACTCCAGACACCTAAAATTCTACTCGCCAAGTCCAAGGGCGACTGCCTGCGGTACATCATGACATCTAGTTCGAAGGAGGCTCAAGGGGCCTGGTATCCACTGGCCTGCGACAAGAACACCATCAACCTGCAAAGCAAGAACGAATCAATACCCTAGACCAACATTATCTGCTACCCTAATAGGTTGTGTTATCTACCAGATCTCAGATTCCTGAGTTGATACAACTACATGTCTGCAGGAATTCCTCTGCAGAATGACGATGGCTGCAGTGAAACCTTTTACCATTGGATTTGGTAACCAGACATCCACCAATCAGCGCTTGATTGCATCAGCTACGGTGATTGACGTCTGGGGAGTATCTACACCACTTCGGCGCATCTCGTTGTAAGTGCGTGCCGATCGTGCCGATCAAACAGCGCGGAATTATACCCTTTCTGTATAGAATTATGCCTAATAGATAGTTTAGTCGCCAAGATCAATAGGCACTTACAATGAGATGTAAAGAGGTGGTGTAGAATTTTTGTTAGCAGTTAGCGAGTTACCTCAGCAAGCTCAGACCAGAGAAACAATTAGCAAGCGGATATCGCTAACCTTTTTGTTAAAAAGTTGATTCTATGGGTTATAGGCTAATATAGACCCGATGTCTATTAAATATCAGGTCGTCCCTCTAATCAACGAACTTGTAGAAGCGTTTCTAGCTGCCGTTATCGCTTGACCCGTCAGAGTAAGTGGTCCGTGCGCAAACACCAGTTTTAAACAACGCGTGTATCTATATAGATTCCATTAATTAATTACCCACTATAATGTAAAATACGGTTCTACAGGAAGGATAAGTGCTGGCAACCTTATATCGAGCGACTTAACTCCCAAAATTAGGCGTGTATATTAATGTCGGTAGATATTCGTTTCGTATATCACGTGCGTAAAGCACGTGATCTACGCGACACGCATATATATTATCAAGACGCGTAGATAGAACGACAAGAATCCAACTACACACCGCACTGCACGTATATTATGTCTATTACACTATATTAAAGTATACCAACACTAATTAGTAAGCGCGCACAAATTAGAAAACACGCAGATAGCTTAAAAGACTGTTATACTGTCCACCTTGCAGTAGATTGTGTCACAGTGCTATAATACTAATAGGCTAAATAACTACATTGTGGTATAAAGAGGAGAAGGAGGTAAAAGGGGGTATTGTATATAAATAGTAGGGGCAGCCGCCAAGGCGCTAGTGGTGGGCCAGCCAACAGTAGGAAACAGTACGAGATAGTACGCGTTAGGACTATGCTATAACAGTACTCCCCTTCCCAGAAGGTTTAGTCCCTAAACTGAACAAGTAACCTATTTTCACTATAAAGATGTTACTTCTGCTTACCACCCTTAACCGAGCCAATAGCGATTTTTTATACTGGGTATAGAAAATCTTAATTGGTTAGCTTAATAAATAAAATTAGTAGAACTCTATACCGCTACCATATAGCGCTTCTTAGCAAAAAACTAACCAATTAGATAACTTTAACTGGTGGTTAAAGTTCTATAAGATCTTAACCACTATAAATTACCTTTATGGTCGGCTATAGCCTTGGCATAACTCTCCCTTATCTTATACCTAGTTTGGGGGTCCTAGCTTCTTAGGGTATTATTTATAGAACCTTAGTAGTGCGCGCTTATACCCTTTTAGGGATTTCTTGGGTTCCTAGGTTTTCTTATTATAGTATTTCCATTTAATATAGTATATTAAGCCATACTTGTCTATTTGTTTATTATATATATTAAGGATCTTTTCAAATTCCTACTTATCTGTAATATTGCCGTTATTATCCCTTTTGGCTATCCTGCTTGTAATATTATAACGTTCCTCTTTATTAATATATGCTTAACTAGAGATCTCTTTAGGGAACCAGAGGTGGACTTTTAAAGTATAGAAAGACTTATTAACATAGATATAGTCTAGGAGGTTAACTATAACTGCTCCTCTATAAGCAGCTAGGATGGGCTAGGGTCCGTTCTAGTTATTATCCTACTTCCTCTTAGGCTAGTTGGTCTTTATGTTTTTAAGGCTAACTATAACCATATCATCCTTTTTAAATATTATACCTTTATCTTGTTTTATATTAGCGTTGTCTTTATATTATCACTGGGAGATACGAGCTAGGGCTTTAAGCTAGGTTAAAATGCGCTTAAAGCGGTTAGCAATAGTATTAGCTTATAAATACTTCTTCTTTATATATATAGATAGGGCTGATGGCTAGAGGCCTACTAGTTTAACGCCTAGATATAGGTTATAGCTATAGTTGGTAAAGAATAGTGAGATTTCTATGGTCTTATTAACCTAGTTATTTATGGCAAACTTGGTAAAGGGGAGCCAATCTACTTAGTTGTCTTAGGTAAAGCTTATAAAGGCGCGTAGGTACTTATTTATTGCTATATTAACAATTTTGGTTTAACCATCTGTTTTAGGGTGCTATATAGAGCTAGGGCTTAGGGTTACCTTTAGGTGCTAGTTTAGGCGACGCCAGAAGTTAGAAATAAATAAAGAGCCTCTATTAGAAACGATAGTATTTAGAGCGCCATATAACTTATAGATAGTGTGGATAAATGCTTTAATAAGCTCCTTAGTATCTAGGCTAGTAATAGGAATAAAGTGTCTTATCTTTATTAGGCGGTTAATAACAACAAAGATATATCTATATGTTTTGCCGTTATAAAGGCACTTAGGTAGGTTAATAATGTGGTTAATAGAGATATTGGTCTATGGGTGGACTAGTAGTTCTAGTAGTTTTAGAAAACCGGGTGGTGCTAAGCATAGAGTCTTTGTGCGGAAGTAGAGAGCGCAGTCTTTTATAAAGGTAGCTATAAACTATAAAATACCTAGCTACTAATATGTTTAATTAAGGAGGTTTAGTATCTTAACGCGGCCTAGGTAACCTGTAGGGCCTAAACTATATGTGCGGTGTATAACTTCTAGTTGGAGTTTATATAAATTAGGGACAAATACTTAATTTCTATAGTAAATTAGGCCGTCAATAATTAAATATTTGGATTTATTATAGCGGAGTAGCTTCCTAATCTGCTTAGGCCAATAGCGTGCTTTACGGTCTTCCTATTTGCGTAGTGCAGCTAATATATTCCTAGCAAGTTTGTTCTCTTTATAGGCATTCTTAATAAGCTCCTTAAGGGTTTTTTTTTAGGCTCTGGGTCTATTACTGTGATAAAGTCTTTAATGCTCTGGTTTTAGGATTTACTCAATAGTTCTTCTAAGATAGTAGGGTTAACTTTCTTTAGTAGTAAAACAACGCGGTCTTAGTATTATAGACATTTATTATTAGCATTAGCAGGTATAACGCCTAGGAGGCGGCTAAGAGTGTCTAGGATTGTAGCTTTAGTGCTAGGCCTATAGGTAATAATAAAGTTAAATTAGAAAAGAAACTTAGCCTAGCGGACTTAGCACTAGTTTAGTTATTTTATTATTATAAAGGTCTGAAGGTTCTTATGGTCCGTAATAATTTTAAACAGCTGCTTAGTTTCTTATAGTTTGGGACGCTATTCTTCTAGCGCCTTAACAATTGCCAGGAGCTCCTTATCGTATATTTTATAATTACATTTAGGGGCTAAGTGCTTAGCAGAGAAGAATGCGACTGGCTTAAGCTTATTACTTTTATTAGCTTAATAGAGCACTCCACCTAAAGCCTAGTTTAAGGCGTCTGTCTCTACCATAGTCTTCTTTGTATAGTTGTAATACGCTAGGACCGGCGCTTTAGTAAATGCTATTTTTAGGGTCTGGAATGCCTGTGCTTAATTAGGGCCCTATAACTAGCTAATGCTCTTTTTTAGTAGCCTAATTATGGGCTTAACTACCTTAGAATAGCCTTAAATAAATTATTAGTAGAAGTTCGCAAAGCTAAGAAATTGCTATAGTTCCTTAACTAACGCCAGGTCCTTCTATTTCTATAAGGCCTGCACCTTCTTAGGGTCTATAGTTATGCTGTTAGTTAAGATAATTAAGCTAAGGTATTTTGTTTTGGTAGTATAAAACTTAAACTTATTAATATTGATTTGGAGTCTAGTATTACTAAGTCTTTAGATAAATTTATTTACGTATTTTATATGCTTAGCGCGTGTTTTTAAGAAGATAAGGACATTATTAAGATACGCAGTACAGTAGTTATTAAGGGTGTTATATAAAACATAGTTAATATAGTTTTGGAATGTGGTGGGTGTGTTATAGAGACTAAATAATATAACTAGCATCTCATAGAGTCCAAACCGGGTAATAAATACTGTAAGCCACTTATGGCCTTCCGCGATCCGGATCTGGTTAAACGCAGCAATTATGTTAAGCTTAGTAAAGTACTTAGCACTATAGAGTGCGTTAAGTGTTTTACGGACTAGTGGCAGTGGGTATTGGTTCTTAATAGTAACTATATTTAGGCCTTAGTAGTTATAGCAGATTTATATACTACCGCTAGGTTTCGCTGCAAGGAGAAGTAGTATGGTGGCTAGTAAGGTTAATTTATGGATAAAACCCTTATCTAGCATCTCGTTAATCTACTTCTTTACACAGCTAAGTTTAGCGGGTAAGAGTGGTCTGTTTTTATAGTATAGGGCCTACTTTCCTAGTATAATCTCAATTTTGTGGTCCTATAGTTAGTAAGGGGGCAGCTTATCTACATTCTTAGAGAGGAAGTGTTTAATATACTTATAAAACTCTTTTAGTAAGCGTTATAAAATATCCTTATAGGTTAATCCTGGTTTGCCTTTTAGGAATTTCTTAATATTAGTATCAACTATCTTCTAGTATAGAAACTCAGACTTGGTTTTTAGGTTTATCTTAAGGAAGTTATAGAAATAAGGGGGTAGCGCTTTATAGGCTTCCTCTATTGTATAGTTACCTTCTATTAGCTAGCGGAAAGACCTTTTTAACAGGTTTAGTACTTCTATTAGGCCTATAGGTAGCTCCTTAAGTAGCTATTAGTGTTCTTCTTATTTAACCAGTTCTACTAGCTCCGCTATATGGATTCTCATTACCTTTACGCCTTTTTGTTTATAGAACTGGGTAAAATTAACGGCATAAGTGCATTTAATATTGTCTAGGTTAGGGCGTGTCTAGTTCTCCGGTGCTACGGCTAGGCTAGCACGGCTTGGTTGGCCTAGGGGGGCGGAAACAAGGCGGCGGCCTTACACAATACGCACGGGAGACGGGTGTAAGGTTAGGCGTTATAGGGGGGAGGTTTTAATTGCTCTAGTTTTGGTCTTGGCTATAACACCCTTGGCTATTATACGTGCGGTTATATATACGTACGGTAAATAACTTAAAGTTAGGTGTCTTATTGGCTGACCTAGGTTAAGCGGGTATATATAGGGGACTTATAGTTTTAGCGGTGTTTATTTTTTTTAGGAATAGGGTAGTAGTCCAGTCTTCTAAAATCTCTATTTTATTTACTATATATATTGGCTTACTAGTGTTAGGCACCTCTTCTACTATCAGCTGATAGTATCTAAGTGTTAGCTGTATAATATATCCATATGGTGCTACTTGGTTACAGTTAGGAATATACTATAGGAGACAGTTATAGGCATAGTAATTAAAGTTGAATTTAAGCTCTAGAGTAGGAAAGTCTAGTTTTAGGTTATACTTTTTAAGCTAGGGTATTCCAAGAATTACTAGTATTAAGGGTAATAACTTTATAACGTAGAAGAGTATGGATTTTATATAGTGGCCGATTATTATTCTTGCTGTAAAGTAGTGGGTAATAAAGCTAGATGGGAGTCTATTAGCAAGGCGGAGTGGTTTTAGGACTAGGAGTCTTTTTGTTATAATATTATGCTTTTTTACAAGCAAGTCTTTATCTATAAACGCTAGTGCTGTACTACTACTGTTAACAAGGCTTACTGTTTTAATGAAAACTTATAGGAGTGGGTTGCGTAGTAAGGAAAGGTAGGTCTAAATAAGGATGGCATTTCTATTATTATTTACTATTCTAAGGTTAAGTAGCAGCTAACTTAAAATAAGATCTAACTAATCTAGTAGTATAGATCTAATCCTTTTGTCCTTCTCCCTATATGGTTCTAACCCTTAGAGGCGACTTAGTTTAAGGGTTAATCTTTTAATAACTGGATTATGGGGCTTGGCTAGTGGCTATAGTCTTGGCTAGTATATCCTAACATATCGGTCTCTGACGGTGTATATATGCTAGGGGGTACTTTGCCAAGGATATAGCTGGTCTTATAGTTAGTAGCGGCACAGAGTACTTGTCCGTAGTTTATATATAGGACTATTGGCTAGGGCTATATTAGGAAAGGGAATTATAGGGGTGGGTCTCTATATCTAAACCCACGTCCCTATTTATGGTTGTTGTTTTAGTTACTAATCCCTCTACTAAAGAATCTGCCGCGGCTAGGAAGGAGTTGGCGCGGTGGCATTAAAAGGGGATTTAGGTTTATTTTAGGGTTATAAGCATCTTTCTAGTAGCTAGGTTAACCATATGCTAGGCAGAGTCTATTATCTATACAATATCTTTAGACGTTATTAGGGAGGCTACTACTACCGCTGTTACGGACGCTTTAAGTACGATGTTACGACTACTTGGAGAAGAGTCGTAGGAAGCTAGTTGGTTAATATAGGCACAGTCCAGGATGGATCCGGTGGAACCATATAACGAGGAATGGTAAGCAAGTCATATAATATTATATGCAGTGTACGAGGAGTACGCAGTATACGCCACGTATAATACGTATAACACGTACCTCCCGTATAAGAGAGGATTTCTTAGGAGTATGGTTATGTATTTAAAGGACCTTAGTCCCTACCATAGATAGTTCTCTCCTTATAGTAAATCTTAGAATACAATTGGAGTTAATCTGTTAGGCAACCACTCCACTAGTTATTATTACGTTGTTAACTTGTCATACCTATATACCCAGCCTATTAACAGAACCCACCGTAGTCTAAGCTACAAGGTTCTATTATATATTCACTACCAAGGTTATAGTATTGGAATAAACTTAAACAATATGCCACTAAGAGTAGCACCAGTCACAACAGCGTTAACGGGAGCCACAACCTTAGGTCTAGGTAATACCAGTATAGATAAGGGGGATTCTTAAGTAGTTATATAAGGTCAGTTACAGGAAATGGTTAATCACTTATAGGACAATAATAGGATACTTAAAGAATGTATTAATGGAATTAGAGCAGCAAAGATTAAGTTACCTTCAATTAAACGGTTCTTGGGAGAAAAGTTAAAGCTTAAAGGATTTCTTACGCAAATGCACTTTAAGGTAGTATAGGAAGGAGCAAAGTTAGCAACATTGTTAGATTAAGTAGCCTATATAGGATTGTTCCTAATAGGGAGGGCACTTAAGTGGTTTAAGCTATATCTCACAGAAATATAGGCTAATAGCATAACAACTACTAACCAGGATATACGGTATATATTTACTAGTTAGAACGGGTTTATAGAGCAACTAACGCAGATATTTAGAGACCTAGAAGCTATAACCATAGCAAAACAAAAGCTTCAGAACTTAGTACAATATACTTTAACTATTAAGTATACAACACAGTTTTAAATACTAGCTATATAGGTTAAGTGGAACAACAGGGCGCTTATGGCATAGTACAAACAGGGACTTAAGGCTAAAGTCCAGGATGTAATTATTCTAATAGAAGATACGGATACTCTAAGGGAGTTAATAGATTAGTTAATAAAGATTAATAACTAAATTTATTAAAGGGAACAAGCTAAAAGAGGGTAAGATAGAGTTCCATAGTTATATAAGGCGCAGAGTACGCAATGATAGATACAGAGTTAAAAACTATAGAATAGCGCAGAGCTAATGGACCTAAGCGGTACTAAAGAAACCTAAAGGTGGGAAAAGAAACTATAGAAACCTAGAGGTTAAGGATTAAGTAATTAAAGGACCAAGGAGCAGAGGCTAAACCAGGGATCTTAGCAGTAGAAGATATTTAGGCGGACTCCATAGTAAAAAAGATAGTTTAAAGATAGAGCTTACATAAATTACGGAAAATAGGGTTATTTCGCCAGAGACTATAGAGGTGGTTAGAGTAACCATATAGTAAAGGGAACTAGACTAGCAGACGGCACATATATATAGAGGGATAATGGTGCACTACAAGGAATAAAAGAGTGTTTAATTAACAGTTTTATATATTATTACAACAACGCATGCCGAATTTATAAGGACGCTAAGTACGGCGCAAGCTATTAGCTATAGGAGCCAGAGTTAAAAGGACTCTAAGGAACCAGAGAGTTAGATAAAGAACAAGATTAACTCTATAAGCTAGATTAAGATATCACAGTAACGTGCGGATAAAGATTAGCAGTATTAATAATAGAGTCAGAGTACTTATTGATTAACAGTAACGAGGATGAAAAAGAGGCTAACTAGGAGCACTTAAACCTTAATAACGCAATAGAAGCAGAGACTAAGACCATTACTAAATAAGGTTTAGTAACGGGTATAGTAACACCATTAAATACAATTTCTATTGCTTTATAAGACGATAAGAGTAATATTTAGAAGAAACCAAGTAAGCAAACAACTGCTAGTGCTAGCTCATTACTTAATAAGGGCAAAAGGCCATAGGCTTAAGATTCTTAAGAAGAGATAAGAGAAGCTTAAGATTCTTAAAGTAAGATAAGACACACCTAAGAACCCATAACAGACAAAAACCAATAGGAAAGGGCAGTAACTCAGTTTAGTAATAAACAAATGAGTACAGGACGCAAGTTTAAGAACTACAAGTTTAGGGAACGAATAAGAACATTAGCAATTCCAGGTAAACGCAGTGTTTAGCCTAAAGATTAAAAAGTTAATACCAGAATTAAAAAGTAAGATAACTATAAGGATCTAACTGTAAGACGCAGAAAACAAGAAACTATAGATAAGTTTAGGACAAGAATTATTACATAGCAAGAGCAAAAGCTAGATAAGAGATTAGCTATGCTAGGTTATATAAGGGACAGAGCACCTGTACAAAGAGTTACTAATAGGCTGAGTACAGGGACACCTAGGGCAAAGTGGTTAGATAAACTAGAATAAGAAGAGGATCTAGATATTCTAACCAGGTTCAAAGAAAGACATACTAAAGGATATCACGATATAGTGATAACAAGGTACTTTCTAACGGATAGACTATATACACTAAACCAGTTGTATGGAAAGTGGTATAGGCAATAACACAACAATAAATAGGAAGATTTTTATATATAGCTAAACAAAAAAGTTGTCTAAGACTAACCCATTATGGAAAAACGTATAAGTCACATTAAAGGAGCATTAATTATAATATTAAGGAACCTAGAAGAGAGGTCTAGGGACTAGAGAAGCAAGCAACAAATCTTAGTACCCGCAGTAGAGATACCAGTGGTTAGGTCAACTAGGTATAGGTTTAAACTTAAGGACAAAAACAAACCAAGAGTTAACCCAAAATATATAGCGCATTATATACTATCGTGGATAGCTTATGTGGATAATATATATAATATGCATAGAGCACCTAAAGATAAGAACTAGAAGTACCTATTAAGGATATATTAGGCACTAGAGGAAAAGCGGTTTAGGAATGCTAAGTATATATATAGTTAGCACCTAGTAGAAGTACAAGGTTAAGGGGACTTAATACTTTAACTAGGAAGATTCCTTACAGAAGAATGCCTAGATAGACGATAGTAGTAGGAGTGCCTAGAAAACACTTATCTATAACATATAGAAGAAAAGAAATAAACTAAGTATTAGCTAAAGTTAAACCAAGTATAGGCAGGATTAAGCAGCTAATAGTTAGAAAAAGGGGAGGCGTATAGGACTAGAGGGAACTAGTATTAGAGCCTTAAACCCTTAAAGGAATTTAAGGACAACACCTAAATTTAAGAGCTAAGTGGTAAGATCAGCAGTTTAAAGCGTTAGTAGACAGTGGAGTAACTAGGAACCACATATTACCAAAGGCAGTAGAGAGAATAGGGTTACTATATAGACAGAAGGAACACCTGTATCTACTTATAACAATTTTAGGAGATTAGATAGCCTATGGAGGAGGTATTATCAATCTTAAAACAGGACCTATTTAGATAACTATTAAAGGGAGACCAGTCAGAATATCTTTTAATATCCTACCATTAGGACAGGACAAGGCAATACTAGAAATGCCTTAGTTACAAGAGTACAATCCAAAAATCAATTAGGTTATAGGTCAAGTTAATATTAAGGATACATAATAATGCAAAGTGCAATAGCAAACCAAGTTGATATAGTACCAAGTTAGAGCGACCTATAAGGAGACTAAGCGAGGCTTAAGTTACATACCAAAAAGATACCACAAGTATGGAAAAAAGTTATAGTCACTAGAGAGTAAGAAGCTGTTAGAGTATATAGCTTAGGACCATAAAATAAAATTAGAAGAGGGAATAAGTCCAAAGTTCTTTCCAATCTATAAGCTTACTAAAATAGAGTTAGTAGCGCTTAAGGAGTTTATCTAGGAGAACTTACAAAAGGGATATATTAGACCATTACAGTTATTAGTAGAATATCCAGTGTTGTTCATCCTAAAGAAAAATGGAAAACTTAGGATGTATATAGACTACAGATAGTTAAACAGCATCACTAGGAAGGATAGATATCCTTTACCCTTAATTAGCGAAATCTAAGACAGGATAGGCAACGCAAAGATCTTTACAAAGATAGATTTAAGGTAGGTATACCATTAGATCAGAATTAAGGAAGGCAACAAGTAGAAAGCAGCCTTTAGGTTAAAGGAAGGACTATACAAGCTATTAGTTATATAGTTTGGGCTTACAAACGCACTAGTAACATTCCAGAAGCAAATCAATAGTGTATTAAGAGAATACCTAGATAAATTTGTTATGGCATACCTTAATAACATTATTGTCTACTTAAAGAGCGAGGAAGAATATAGAGAACACGTCAAGTAGGTCTTAAAGAGACTACAAGAAGAAAAGATGCCAGTAGCAATTAAGAAATGCGAGTTCTTTACCAGGAAGACCGATTTCGTTAGATTTATTATTAAACCAGGCCAACTCAGTATAGATCTAAAAAAGATCGAGGCCATAGTAAATTGGCAGGAACTAGAGAACATTATATAGTTAAGATCATTCCTAGGGTTTTGCAATTACTATAGAAGGTTTATAGCGCAGTGGTCGCAGAATATTAAGCCGTTTACGTAGTTAATAAAGAAAGAAGAACCGTGGATATAGGAAAAGGAATAATAAGAACTGTTTAAGAGAGTTAAAGAGTTGTTTACCTAGAAGCTAGTTCTTAAGATCTATCAACTAGGTTTAGAGACGGTTATAGAAATGGATGCATTAGACTTTATACTAGAAGCGTGCTTCCTATAGAAATATTAAGATAGATGGCACCTAGTGGCGTACTATAGTTAAAAGATAACACCACTAGAGTTAAACTATAACATCTATAACAAGGAGTTGCTAGGTATAGTTATAGTACTTAAAGAATGGAGAGCATTTTTACAAGGCATAGAAAAACCATTTGTGGTAAAAACAGACTATAAGAACCTTATAGGATTCCTAACAACAAAGGAACTCAACTAAAGATAGGTTAGATAGGCGGAAATGCTTATAGAATACCATTTTAAGATTTAGTATACTAAGGGTATAGACAATGCACGAGCAGACGCTCTAAGCAGAAAGGCTAAACTATAGAACAGTAAAAAGCTATTAGGAGCTTTGTTATAAAAGGATTAAGACGGATTGATTAGGTATAATTATCTAAAAATTACAGCAACTAAGGAAAGTTAGATCTATAAATTACCGGAGAGTAAGTAGATATAAAAGATCTAAAAAGCATAGGTAGAGGATCCAGACTTAGAGTAATATAAAAACAGAGAAGTAATATATATGCCTAAGTCTATTACAGAAGAATTTGTCAAGGAATTTTATAAGGGAATAATATAAGGACATAATAGAGCTATAGGCTTAGTATTAAGACTTTAAGAAGAATATATTATTTAAGGAATCTAGGGACTAGTGAGATAAGTTATAAAGGAGTATCTAGATTGCTAAAGAAACAAACTAACAAGGCATAAGCCGTACAGAGGGCTACAACCTGTTAAGACACTAGGAAGACTATAGGAGGTTATATTATAGGACTTTATTATTAAGTTACTAAAGTTAAAAGATCCTATTATAGGATAAGATTATAACGCGATCTTAGTAATAGTGGATAAGCTAATAAAGTAGGGATACTTTATAGCATACACTAAAGAGATATTAGCAGAAGATGTCGCTAGAATCTATATAAAAGAAGTGTTTGCAAGATATAAAGTACCAGACAAGATTATATTAGATAGAGATCTAAGATTTATAGCAGTATTTTAGGAAGTATTTCTGGCAGAATAAAGGGTTTGCGCAGTAATATCTACAGCGTATTATCCGCAGATGGACGGACAAATGGAAAGACTAAACTAGATACTAGAGCAGTATCTAAGGCATTATATTAATTACGCATAGAATAATTAGGTATTGTTACTACTAGTTATACAGTTTATATACAATATAATACTATAAGAAGGAATGGGGACATTACCATTTAAGGCGAATTACGGGTATAAGCTAAGAACATTGTTATCGCCACATTAAGTAAAAAAGACGAGTAGCACAGCTAAGTAAAGAGTAGAGACGTTAATGAATCTTTATATAGACCTTAAAGAAACAGCTAAACTAGTATAAGAACGAATAAAAAGGTACTATAATACTAGGAGATCTAAGGGACTAGATCTTAAGGAGGGGGATAAAGTGTGGCTACTATACAAAAACTTCAAGAGTTAATAACTAAGCAAGAAGTTGGACTATGTTAGACTAGGACCTTTTAAAGTTAAATAAAGAATTTCATTAGTTATATATAAGTTAAACCTACCAGCTAAAATAAAAATCTACCCTATACAGTATATCGCAATGCTAGAGCTAGCACACGGGAATGTTAAGCTACCAGTCTATAAGGCAGATATGTACAGAGGACAGGAAGACAATAAATAGCAAGTTTTAAAAATTATTAGTTATAAGGACGTAGATAACGAAACGTGGTATAAAGTAAAATAGATAGGCTATAGTGAGACTACCTAGGAACTACTAAGCAACCTAGAAAACGCTATAGGAAAGGTATAAGAGTATTAAAAGAAAGCAGGTTAGGTAGTATTAATAAGGAAGGATTACCAAAGAATAAGTCACCTAAGGGGGACCTAAGAGGAGCAATTGCCAAGCTACTTAGAGTTATTTCCCTCGCAGGAGAAGAGCCAGTCCTTTTATTACCCAGCTTAGACAAACCCTATTAAACAAGTTTCCACTCCTTAGAACGAACCTTCTTACGGACACGTTCAAGACAAAGAAGACAGGTAGAGGCCAATAGACGGGCTTTAAGGGCACGCTGTTAAGTAGCTGCAGCCTCCTATTCTACTTTCTATAAACAACATAGCTTATCCAAGGCGCTTAAGAGCTCACCGTTAAGCTTTATAGCGGTAGATTAAACACGAGACCCTATAATAAGTTACTTAGGGAACTTAAAGACTATTAAGAGTTATAGGACGCGCACACTTAGCGTCTAAGACAGAGCGAACGTTACAGGACAATTAAATGTTTGCTTTAGTACACTCCAAGCAAGATAAGGGTTATTAAGACGAAGGACTTACTAACGCAATATACACCAACCCCGCTTTTACGCAATAAGAACATAGAGACGGCATTATCTCACTAAGTAACAGTATAGCAGCCACAGTACAAGCATAGCACTGCACTTACAAGGAAGAAGAAGCTTTAGGTATAATAAGTACAGATATTAACCAGATTAATTAAGCGGACATTACACCTCTAGTAGACAACTTAGAGATATTAGGAATCTTTAAGGACGAAAATAAAGAGGAGGGAGATGGTGTTACGGACGCTTTAAATACAATGTTATAACTACTTAAAGAAGAGTTATAGGAAGCTAGTTAGTTAATACAGGCACAGTCTAGGATAAATCTAGTGGAACTATATAACGAGGAATGGTAAGTAAGTTATATAACGTTATACGCAGTGTATAAGGAGTACGCAGTATACGCCACGTATAACACGTATAATATATACCTCACGTACAAGAGAGGATTTCTTAGGAGTACGGTTGTGTATTTAAAGGACCTCAGTCCCTACCGTAGATAGTTCTCTCCTTATAGTGAATCTTAGAATACAATTAGAGTTAATCTGTTGGGCAACCACTCCACCAGTTATTATTACATTGTCGACTTGTCGTACCTATATACCTAGCCCATTAACAGAACCTACCATAGTCTAAGCTACAAGGTTCCGTTACAACCGCCGCCAAATTTAACGGCGTTAAGGTCCATTAGGTCATTCTATAGTGCTAATACTAAGGTATTATTATTAGGCAGTGTAGGTTAATAGCCGCTAGCGGTACTTAGCTTAGCGGTATTTAGCTTAGTATAGTAGGCGTGGTTCTGTAGGTTATAAGTAAACACGTCCATTTGCTTACTCCAGCCCTCGTAATTAGCATTGTCGATTTTACAGCTAAGGGTAAAGGCTAAGTCCTTTATCTTAGACGAAATATTCTTCCTAAGTAGATCCACCTTTTGTTCCTTAGTCTTGTTTGCTTTTATTATTAACTTATTAAGCTCTACTTTCCAGGACTAGTAATTACACTTACCTTAGTTTAAGGTGTCTAATTTATTCTTAGCCGCTTAGGTTATATCTATGGTCTTATAGTGCTTCTTTATATACGTAAACATAGATTCTTAGTTAGAGAAGGCCTATTTGCTTAGGTTATTTAGGTATATACGTAGCATATTAAGGCCATACTTAATATAGTTATAAGCCTTATCTATCAGCATGTCTGGTATATAGAGGACTTCGTCTATTAGGGTCTTAAAGCACTTTGCATCTCTATAGAAAACGCCTTAGATCTTTATTTCCCATATTTTAAATTTTTCTTGCTTTTTAGTTGGCGATCCCTTGCCATTAAATAGGGTAGGGT
>Ga0307507_10005748_pt1 | contig 19967 bp, 13 predicted proteins | sample 7_EM_MG_FD_207223 | JGI IMG/M metagenome (GOLD analysis project Ga0307507, IMG submission 207223) | Populus trichocarpa ectomycorrhiza microbial communities from riparian zone in the Pacific Northwest, United States - 7_EM | ecosystem: Host-associated > Plants > Roots > Unclassified | place...
TATAAAATGGTAGGACTATATAAGATCCTTAATAAAGAAGGCAACTTATATAAGGTTAAACTCCTAGACTTAATTAAAGTCCACCCTGTTTTCTTACCAGATAAGCTATAGAAAGCTATAAATAACCCACTACCTAGATAAAAGAATAAGTCTCTACTGCCAATTTAAGTTAATGGCGATAATAAATGGGAAGTTAATGAAATACTAGCCTATAAACTAGTATAAGGAACGCTAAAATACTATATCTAATAGAAAGGTTACGATCTAGACCTAACCTAGTACCCTACCTAGAACTTTATAGGTTGCCCCTAAAAGCTTAAAGAGTTTTATAACCAATACCCTAACAAGCTAGGACCCCTAAAGTATCTAGATAAGTGGATGGAGTGCTAGTATAGCGAAGACAATAAGCTACCTATTGAGCATATAGATAAGAACACCCCATGGACATAATACGGACATACAAAGCCTGAGGATAGGCTTTTTCGGAGGGGGGGGGTAATGTTACGGCGCTGGCACATTGCCGCAGATTGCCGCAAATTGCCGTTACGTGACCAGAGAATTGTACATAACTTCGAGCGGTGCTTCCGTTCTTCCCCTTTCCTTTCTTTAGCTTTGGATCCTCGTTTATAGACTACCAATTGTACAGGCTTGCGCGTCCCTCTTGCCGTGCTCGTGCCTTGATTGACTGAGTCGCTAACATATTGCAAATATAATAAATAAAATATTAAAGACTTTTTTCTACTATTCCTGGTACACTATAACCCTCTCTTTTATTCTCCGTCTTGCTATACTACGTACTTGCACTCCCGCTACCAATTATCTATTTTATTTACTATAGGTCTTAGACAAGAAACTCTAAAATTATTGTTAACTTATTCTAATAATGGTGATGTCTACCCGTACGTCGCTGGTAGTTCTATACTTATTTTCCGTATCTGTTGGCGATTTAATATCTTTTAGTAATAGTGACTTAACAGTTTTTTATTCTTCTGTGGCTTATTTTTCGTACGATATAAAAGGAGAGCTTTAGCTTAAAATTATTAATGTGGGAATGCCAAGCCGCTGATTTAATTATAATTGGATTACAATTAGATTACAAACCGACAATCCAATTACAATCCAATCGATAATCTTATCTGATTGCAATCAGTTTGATCGTTTACAACCCTGGATAGAATACGATAAGATTACTATTAAAAGAACGCGTCTATAAGATATTATATTGCTATCCTACGCCTTTGACCTTTAATGTCCTTTACGCGATATTTTATATAGTAGTTTACCATTGCAGCCGTTCTAAGTACCTTTGGTTCTACTTACCGTAATTATTTATAGGCACTTAATATGGACTTAAATAGTCTACATTAACTAATCTAGGGGCCGCTCAAACCATAAGGAGCCTGTTAAAGAAAGTTTTTCATACGGTCGACGTCACTCGAATAGACGTCTATAAATTTTAAACAGATCCTCTATCAGGACTCGCTTTAGGTTCATTTTACCAGATTAGCTAGGGGCGGTTGTCTCTAGCTCTAGTAGACGGTTTCACCCCATCATAGAAGTAAAGTCCATAAAATCGGAAAAACTTGGATCGAAATAGATAGGTGACGAGATAGTATTAGGGTTTTCAGAATCCTCTTCGACTGTTAGAGACCCGTGAGAATGCGGCAGGACCGTTAGAAAACCACTCTTTCTATCGGTTGCTGGTAATGCGTCCATTTTTGGGTGTATTGAAGAGGTTATTCCGCCAGAATCGTCTACCGTAAAATCGTGACCGGGGTCGTAGGTGTCTAGATTGCTTTGGTCTCCTGTCCCAGCGATACCGTTTGTGTCGAAGTTGTAACGTCTTTGTTGTGTTTCATTCATCGTTTTAGAGACAGGAGCAGTATGCGGCCGATACGAGCTAAGGCAGTGTTAATTTAGATATCTAGCTTAAACATGGAGTCAGATACACAGAACTTGCCGTTTAATTAGGTCTTCCAAATTTTCCTCCGTGTGCATGCTAAGCACATGGGCTTTGAAATGGTCGCGTCTAACCCAGAGTTTGTTCGGTGCTTTGCAGAACTCAGAGGCGCATCGGTATCCTGATGAAACTGATAAAAGGTGGACGGACTGCTTATGCCTTTTGAGGTCACCGGCATTGCGGAATGCCTTCCAGTGATGCAAATGGACCGGTTCTATTCTGGATTGGTTCGGTTTTCCAATATTAAATCTTGAACCGGTTCGTAGCTTTGATTGGTCTAATTTGGATTGGTTTTGGAGCTTTGGCGTGAACTGGTTTACCAATAAAACTAGATTTAGAGGTAGTATAGAGCCTTAGTAGTGAGCGGGCGAACGCTACCTAAGGGAGTCAAGCCTATTAAATCTACTATATATTGACCAAGCTATATATTAAGGATTGTTCTATGGTATAGCGATACCCCAATTTAATCCGCTGAAGCCTTGTAGCCATATTGCGTCGTCCTTATTGCGTCGTCCTTATCGCGTTGTCCTTATCGCGTCGCCCTTATTACATCGCCCTTATTACTGCCCTTATTGCTGCCCTTATTGCTACCCTCATTGCTACCCTTATTACGTCACCCTTATTATCGCCCTCATTACTGCCCTTATTGTTTAATACCGCCAATTCTATGGAGAGTATTGTTACTGCAACCGGCCGAACAACGCGTGGAGGTGGTAGTAGTTATGCTAGTAGTAGCCGTGCTGCGGGTAAGGCTCCTGCTGTTCCTTAAAAGCGCGTTAGTAAGGCCTCTAGGGGTAGAAAGTAGAAGCGCTAAAAGACGAGGATAAATGCAGTTAAACCAGAATCTCTTACCTATTACGAATCTAAATCCGAACCTGAGCCAGAGCTATTACAGCCAGCGGCTGAGCCGAAACAAATTAAACTCCATAACCAGTAGTACTAAAGAACTAATGAAATTGCTGGGTAGAAGCGTGGCAAAAAGAAGTCCTCGCATATATGGGATAAGGAAAAAGGCTTTGTGATTATTTATAAGACTATAGGAGTTAAATACTACTATTACTGTTAGTATTTGGATAAGAAGAAGGATGTAACGTATAAGCCGCTTAGTAAAAGAATCCGTTCTTTATACTGCCTATTTACTAATTAGTATATAGCGCTTGATGGCAACTCTGCTATTCTTAGCCACTGGAAACGGGCTCACTGACTTAATAAGAAAGGCAATTTAATTAAGCCTAAAGGAATAATTGAGTAGTATATTAAGCAGCAAGACTATATCTAGAATATATGGTTTGAAGCTTTTAAGCTTATACTAATTTGCTAGTTAGTGTACTGCTATATTGCTTACTACTAGATTAAAAACGTCTACTTCTTAGAACTGGTTTAGCATATGCACAAAGGCCTAGTGAAGTTGATCCCGTTATATACTATAATTTGCAGCTAGGTAGTAAGTGAGTTTAGGAAGCAGAAGAGACAGCTGTAAGACAACTTATAAGACGCTTAATTGAATATCTATCTATCCTTTAACCTTTGGACATTACCAAACTACTACACTATTATCGCGATAGTTGCTTACTATATTAATAAAAACGGCCTCTAATAGACAAAGCTTCTTGCTATATAATGCCTTAAGGGCAAACACAGTAGCGTAAACTAAGCTTAGATTGTTCTGGATGTAATTAACGAGTATAAGATTAGTAGAAGGATAGGATATTTTATGCTTAATAACGCGTTAAGCAATGATACAGCTGTAGATTTAATACTTAAAACGCTCTATCTAAAGATGTTAGAAAAGTAGCGGAAACGTTGTTAACTATGGTGTCTTAGCTATATAGTTAACCTATATACGCAGGCGTTCCTTCTAGGCAAGAAGGCGGATATGATACTAGAGGAGCTTAAGCTGGCTTATACTAGGTATGACTTTAAGTTAATTGCGAAGATCTAGAGGAAGTAGGGCGCGCTTAGACGTCTATATAACATTATACGGTATATCTGGATGTTGCTATAGCGCCGGAAAGAGTTTTGGAGGATTATAGTAGGGGGGAAGTGGTTAGAATTTAATATGCTTAAGGTAAGTGTAGAGACTCTAGATAAGATTTGGTAATATTTGCTACCTAGTAATATTAAATCGCACGGGTTTAATTGGCTATAGCGTTGGATTTTATAATATCCGCCCTATAGTTGCAATATTTAACTTTTTAATTTTATTGCTAACTTCTCTACTAGCTTATTTAGAGCAATGCGATACAATGGAATTTATATTTTAGCTCTATTGTACAAGCTATTAATTACAGGCCCCATATATAATAATTCTACAACACCTATATACTAAAATATGGCGAGGGCATTAAAAGCAATCGGCTTACTACCTACTACTGGTTTTTACTTAAAAAGCTCTCCTCTGTCCTTTAACCGTTCTATAAAGCTACTATATATAGCTAGGGCTATAAGCATATACTCTACCGCTGGTTTACTACTATGGATTAGCTTCTTAACTATACCTATAACACCTAGATTAACTTTTAAGAGCTTTATGTTAAATATGGTAACTATAAAGAATACACCTATTTTAAGGCAGCGGCCTGCGCGTTATAGGAGAAGTGTAAGGAGTACTATAAGCTTGTAGATAATAGTGCCGCATACTACACTACGCAGGTGCTTTTACCAGACAAGAAGTAGTAGTGGTTTTACTAGAGATTTAACTATAATAAGAATAAGATGAACTGGCTTAGTGGTAATTATAAGGATTTAGAGGATTATGGAGTTTAGGGCCTAGTGGAGGACCTCTAGCTAGAGGAGTATAAGGGCAAGTATAGTACTCCTGCAGCTATTAAGCTTTCACTACTAATACGCTTTGTATATGGTAAGAAATTTAGTGGTCTAGAAAGCTATAAGCAGATTAAATTAGTACCTCTTAGTAGAACTAACGCCTATTAAACCTATATTAAAAGCAACCCTAAAGAAGCTGATGATTCTCTAGCTTACTGGAATAGCCTCTACCTCTTACAGCCCAATCTTACTTGATTTGCTCTTAATATGCTAGCTATACTGTTAATAAGCGCCAAATGTAAACGCGTCTTTAGTTCCGCTAAGCACCTTATTACTAACCCCTAAAACTGCCTTAAAGCCGATATCCTTAAAGCAAACGAGTGCCTTAAGTCCTAGTTTAGGCGTCCTTAAGTAAAGGCCTTTGTAAAAGGCGTGGATCCTAATGTTAATAAGCAATATAAGGAAGAAGCTACTACCAAGGCTGCTACTAAAGGGAAGGCTTAAGTGGAAGGTGATATGGTGGTAAACATATAAGAAACGGATAAGTAGGAGGATGAGGATAATAAGGATAGTAATGAGGATAGCGATGAGGAAGATATAGAAGATAAGGAAGCTAAGAGCGACACTATTAAATATACGCTTATTAATGACTGAGATGCTTCTTAACACCATGCTAAGACTAGTAATAGTAAGTCCTCGCCTCTTATTGATTTAACTTTATATACTACATTACACTTAAATATATACTATTTTATCTGGTTTATCTGGTTGAACCGGTTCTAGAACCGGTTCGGAGCTTTAATCTGATTTTTGGATCGGTTTTAAGGCAAATTCTAGAACCGGTCCAAACCGATTGCATCACTGATGCCTTCTGTCTTTTGCAGCCAATAAAATCGCATTTGAAAGGCGTTAAATATTTTGCGTCGTATTTCCTAAGGTAGATGAGCATTATGTCGATAGGATGAAAGATGACGGCCGGCCATAACATACTCGTGGTTGGTCTTATAATTTAGATGTACGCCAAGCTGCAAACAGTGCCCTTGCGAGTCATGCTCACATTGGAGATCACAGGCATGCTCAGGTTCGATGGCGCAAATTTTTTCCGCCCCTGATTTTGACATAAACCCCTTTTCTCGACTGCGTATGCCATCTTTCTTGTAATTCTTGGATCGTCTTTTAGATTCTGATTTCGCCGAACCGGTATCTCCAGCAGCAGGAAGAGCAATAAGATCAATGTCTTCCATATGCTGTGCTAGGTGCCGAAACAGGGCCGCAGGCGCATCCATCCTGACGGAACACAGGGGACACTCTAACATTCCGGATTTCGGTCTGATTCCATGAGTTGTGAGTATATGGATGGTCCAGGCTCCCTGATCTTCAAAACCAGGGTCTCCGTCACGACATTCAGGGAAGAGGCAGATGTAGCGGTTTGTACCCACATTGATCGGATATAGGATACCGCTAAGCAGTGAAGTTGAATGCATAGCTGTGGCCGTAGATACCGAGCTTCCAATGGCTGAGTCATGAAACTTCGAAATCTCATCTGTATAAGTAGAACGATCATCGGCTTGTGAAGAACGAGTGTCATGAACTTCGGTGTTGCGTATAATGGTAGCTTGGTGGTGCTCGAATCGCTCCCAGCAAGCCTTGCCAAGGCAGGTAACTACCTCTCTGTTTGCTTGAGGGAACTTCGCTTCCATCAGGTCTGAAAAAAAATCCACAGGAGATCGCCCAGATGGTGTAACAGTTGATGACCCCCAGTCCTTATTCGGTGATAGAAGGGGGTTAATGAGATCCATGATGCACTGCGTAAGAGTTGCAAGTTCGTTGGCAATATCCTCGATATTAAGCATCTGATCGGTAAGGTTGCTCCCCTGGAGATCGGTTCCACCACTGTGTGAGCCATAATTTTGGTCTGTAATGGTGTATTTCACCTCGTCTCGGAGTGAGCGAAAATTCACGAATTGTGATAGTTTCCGACGTTCAGCGGGCGAAGGAATGATATGGGGGATCAATTCTGTAACAATTCTACGTCAGCTAGTTCCAGTTACAAGATACCTGACCTTACCATGAGACAGACACTCCCCAATACCGTTGAGGATTGTTAGGGCTAGGTCTCGAATGGCATTTGAGCCTTGGAAATGCTCATCAAGCCTGCCATCTGAGACGTTCACTTCGCCACCCCATATCTTAAGTAGCTGAAAACTGCGCTCAAGACTTTTGTAGTTCTGTCTTGTGAAGTTAGGGGCAGCCTCAGCCTTAGGTAGCAAGACAGAATACAATTCCACGTTGGAATGAAAGCACCGGCCGAATATGCCACAATCACCTGGTTTCGTGTCGGGCGATATCGCCTCACGCCACGCACCAACGCCACCGACTGAAATGGACGTTGTTGAAACCTGATATCCGCGGTCTTGGTTTGTTTGCAGAATGTCTTTTGAGGGTACGTCTGCGTGGTTTTCAAGAGTCATTGTGAGCTTCTTGGATGATTTACGGTCGAAGCCGACTCAAGAAGCACATTCACAAATCGATTGCGCATCTATTCTCGAGTCTTGTCTTAATCGGCTATAATAATTAGAACTCGAATATGTGCGTTAGGGGAGCAACATTACCTCCTGAAGTTTGTCCCGGTAGTTGAATTAGCTCCTCTAAGCTCATATAATGTGTCAGTCGGGCCAAGTTGAAGAGAAAAGAGCCACAGAACAAGATCTAGGGAGAATCGGACTGGCGCAAGTGTTATTGCCTTCTGCCGTAGTTGACACTGCCGCAAGAGCCAACTCAAGACGGTTTGAAGCAGTTAGTAAGGTGAAGGTGTTGTTAGACATGGTGCCGAGCCTGTACATGTATTGATGTGCAAGGCCGTCTAGAGAGGGTGCTGCGCAAAAGGCGATAAGTGCGCCTTGTCGCCCTTTTAAACAGGGACGCGGAGTTTGCCTCGCCTCAAAGTGCAGCTGAGTCAGCTTAGCCACCTCGTAGCACTTAAACTTTTCCATAGAGAGAGCCTAATGACATTCGCAGGTAGAGAGGGCCGATCAAGTTGGCAACACTCTTCGAATGACAGGATGGCGGGAAGCCTCCAAATTGCAGCATCAGTTCTCAGTTTTATGTCCTTTTCCTTAAAGGATTACGAGAGTATCTCGTACACATTGAACAGGTATCGGCGCCATTCACGGGATGTTGAGCAAGTGGCATTGGAGCTACATGCTCTGCGCCTGCTTCTGCAAAATGAGTGTCGTATCTTATTGCAGGTGGATAAGGGCCGAGATTTAGGCAACATGGTGGAAGATCCCAATCATAAACTCTGGCAGGATTTGGATTTCGACAATCACTTAACTAGTCTCCTTGGAAATAAGGTCGACGATATTAAGAGGCTATTCTTCAAGATGAACACAGCGCTCAAGGATATGGATAAGCAGCTGGCAAGGCTTGATAGTCTTTCCGTCCGACAACTGAAAGTAAGGGTGTCGATCCTCTAAACCGAAGAGTCTTTTAATCATGTTTAGGGAGAATGGATGGAGCGCCTCAGACACAGACTTGCTATTAAGCAAGCAAGCCAAGCCGGAAAGCCTTAGCTTGCTGGCTTGAAACTTTTCACACCTAAAGCTGGCTTGCTTGGCTTGATAGGTTAAACAGTCGGCTTGCTTGGCTTGCTTAAAGGCTTATTTAATTTTATATAGAAATTTTAGAGTAATATACAAAATTAAGCCTGAGCCACTGGTTTGGCTAAAAAGCTCCTCCGCAGCCCTAATTTGTAGTCATTGTAATATAAGATTGTGTAGAGATAACGTAATAAGGAAGCTTGCGTGGCTAAGGGCATCTATTGCGAGGCTTGGCATGGTAGTAAGGAAGGCTGTAGTAGGAAGGCTTTAGTAGGGAGGAAGATCCTGCTGGTAACTCTAACGGTTAGCTACTAGTTATACTAATTATGGTAAACTTACTACCTTATCTACTAGATTTTTTAAAGCCTATTCTTAAATAGCTATAATTATACTATAAGGCAGCAATAATATTAGGGTAAAGCTTTAAGTGATATAGCTTTAGTAGATTACCAGCTTTACTAAACGCCCATTTACAGTTATTACTTATAGCTGGTATAGTTAATATATTAAGAGCCATTTGTGCGAGCTTTGGCTAGGTTATTTGCTCCTACTACTAGTAGAGTATAGGGTTGTTTGCTAGTAGGTAATTATCTAGTAGTAGCAGTAGAGTCTTCTAAGCTTTGTATTTATCTAACGCGTTAATAGAGCTTTAAGCCATATGGCTAGTATTAGCATAAATATAATTATCTCTGGCTGATAATGCGTACGCGTGTCTTAACGGTAGATAAGCTAATGGAGTATTTAAGGAAGGACTTAGTTACTCTGTATATTAAAGCTAAAGCTTCTTAAAGGACGCGTTACCTTTAATTAACCACTCTAGGTAATCTGCCTATGCATTTTAGCAGAAGAGCTTGTACTAAGGATATAGTAGAACAGCTGCGTAGTAGATAGGCGTGTTATTAAGCTTCTTAAAATACTTCTGCAGCTTTAGCTAGCCGCAATTAAGGTTAATTACGTAGTAATCCTTAATTACATCTTAATCTAGATAGTTATCTAGAGTCGCGTTAACTATGCGATCCTTCTTCTCTTTAAAAAGCTTAAGTAACCAATTAAGTGTAGGAATGACCTCCCAAATCGCTCTATGCAGGCCTGACCTGCCTCTGGCTTTAAGCATCTTTATAGCGTCTTAAATTAGTAATAGGATCTTAATATAGTTGTTAATAACACCCTAGTTGTAATTATTTAAGGCGCTAGCTGCTATAATAGGCGGTAGTAGAGGGACCTTTTTTTGTCTGGCGTATAGAGGAGCTGCTTCCTTCTTATATTTATTAATTATATATTATATAATTAAGTTAATTGGACTGTGGAGGACAACGGCTCGCAGGAAGGTATTGTAATAACTATTCCACCTAGTCTTAACTAGCTTTACTACTTCTAGTATTTTAAAATTAGGGCTTAGTAAGGCCTCTTACTTAGCCTTTTAGTAGGATTTAAATAGTTAATAAAGCTACGGTATATTAATGGAATTAAGGATGTTAATAAGAATACTAAGGGGGCCTTTTTTTGCTATTCTTTAAGGAAACGTTCTTTGTTCTATATAGTAGAAGTTAGTAAGTAAGTAAGAAGATAATATTAACTTACTAACTTACTAGTACGTTCTCTTAATTATTCTTATACACGTCTTTATCTTTTCCAAACATAATTAACTAAGTAACGAGATTAAGCGTATAAGCCGCGCACTAAATACGCTAATTGTCCTTTCTAAAATTAAAGATAGTAGCTAGATAATCTAAGTAGGTGTTATTATTTCCAGCGTTATTAGTAATAAAATAGCCAAGGCTCTCTTTAGTAACTTTAAAATAAGCCAGAACGTCGCCGATTACTATGGCGTAGTTAATTTTAGTATGGCAACCAAGTTGCTCTAGTAGAGCAATTAAGTAGTTAACAACTCTGCCCTTATAATTAAGATGATAAACGCAGATGCTAGTAAGTAAGTGCTTACTACTGCATATAGTCCAGCTATTAAATAAGAAGTGAAGCTTTAAGTAGGTGTTTGTAAGTTTATTATACATAGCTGGTTGGTAGGCTTTATAGTCGGCTATTATATAGACGCAAATTAATTAATGGTTCTTCTAAATACAGCACTCAGCATTAGGATTTGCGGCAGCTATTATACTGCAGAAAGTAGGTGTTTTAACCTCTTATAAAGGGTAATTATTTGTGGTTATCTATTTAATTACTAATTACTTAAAGCGCTTTGCGTTAAAACCGCTAATAAACTTATTTGCAAGTCCCTAAGAAATTATATGCCTATTATAAAGAAGTTCTAGAACTGTCACTTTGCGCTTCTTTGTCTTAAACGTAATCTTGCCGTGCTTATTATATCTATGGCCTATTTTATTTTCTATAAGGTGTCTCTTAGAAGTAGAAGTGGCTATAGTAATATTAAATCGGCTACCTGGTATAGAGTGCTAATAATAATACGTGTACTCCTAATATATTTACTTACTGACACAATGTTAAAGCTAATATCTATACTTATAGATAAAGCTAGGGTTCCTTTCTAAAGCTTTATATAGCCACTAGTAGGCTTTAAGTCAGTCCTAGTTAATACCGTCATAATTAGTCTTATTATTAATCTTATCTGTAGAGGAATTGTTATTAGGCGCAACGTCTTTAAATAGTGTAATTGTTGGTATAGGCTCAGCTGTTACGTTTAGATTTGCTTTAGTAAGGTCCTAAGGCATAGCTAATAAAAGGAATAAAAGAGAACAGGTAAATTGGTAATATTATTAGGGGGGTATAGTAAGGAAGACTTCCTTAGGTATGGACGCGTTAAGAGCTTAGCAGAAAAATAAGTTAATTAGGCTTAGTGGTTACCTAAATAGTCCTGTTTACTCTATTTGCATACTTAGAAATCTTTAACTATAATACTAAAAATCTATCACGAACTTTAGGTCTCTACAAAAATTATATATATATATTTCCTATTAAGCGGGCAAGCAAGCAAGCAAGCAGGCCCTCCTCTGGCTTGCTGGCTTGCCCAAATTAGGCCCTTCGGCTTGCTGGCTTGCTTGATTACCAATCAAGCAAGCCAAGCAAGCTGTCAAGCCAGCTTGCTTAATAGCAAGTCTGCTCAGACATCGTCTAGTTCTTGAGATGAATTTTCGCAAGAGTTTCTATGATATGACTATATCAAACTTGCGAGATTATAACTCGGAGCTCTCTTCTCTGATATCAGATCTTAAATTGCGGCATTTATCCTCTGTAGCATGGCAGAAGCTAGATATCGCTCTGCCAACACACTTTGCAGTAATCCGCTGGGCTTCTAAGCGGCTGTACGAAGCTCTGATAGAAACTTTCGATTGTCCTCCCAGTTGTAATGAGCGACACTTCGGGAAGTTGTATTTGGATGCTGATGTAAAGGCTGGCGACTGGGTCCGTCTGAAGCTGGCACTTCTGTCTGAATCTGTTCAAGGCAATCCTGTGGACGAGAAAGAAACCTCCTGTTTCTGGTTGCAAGCGATTATTGCAAACAAAAAGACGTCTGAAATTCCAATTCTCGATAGTCCTTCATACGGTAAGGTTCGGTATCACGAGTTTCTCCAAACGAGGCCGTATCCAGGTTCAGAATTCGGGTTGAAAGTACTAGGAGACGTCAAACATTTCCCGCTAAACGATAGCATCGAGACCAGTAAGAGGAGGAAGGCCGCTCCATCCGTAGCAAAAGATGAGGGGGCTGGTGTTGAGGTGTTAACAAGCTTGGATAAATTGTCCGCACAGTGCCTGGGAGCGCTTCCGGTTACTTTCACAATCTTGCCATTATCCTCAGTGGTGGATGTGAATTTCATCCCCAACGATAGAAATCAAGGGCTGCTTCGAAACGGGAGCATTTCTCTTGAAAGATTTCTGAGGACATCCTCGCAAGATTTAAGTGTTTCAGATCAACTGAATCTTGCCTACCGACTGGCCATTGCAGTGCTGCAATATCATTCCACGCCTTGGTTGAGAAATGACTGGCGTCTTCACGACGTGTCGTTCTACAATACAGAACATTCGTTATTGGAGGACGCGCTTCAAAATATGCATTTTGATGTTGAGTTGAATTGTCAGAGCGCTGAGCCTGTATTATTGGAGAACGCTCTGCGGAAGACAAACGATATTACGGGGACTAGAAACATGACTCTGACTTATCTTGGCATTGCTCTACTTGAGCTCGGATTTCGTCAGCCATTGCAGGTGCTTAAGGGAGAACAGGACTTGGATGACATTGTTGCGGCCCGAAGGCTGTCTAGAAAGACGAGTCCCTTAGGGCCGAGCTACCAAAGAATTGTGCAGAAATGTCTTGAATCCGGTTTTGGTTTGGGAAATGACCTGCTTCAAAATGACCTGCAACAAGCTGTTTATGAGGAAGTTGTTTGTCCACTTAAGAGAATGTTGCAAACTGTTCAGATCTAATCTTATGGTCTTCTGTTTTGCTTCTAATTAAGCAAGAAGGTTGTAGCCCGATTGGGGCGTTACTTAGTACAGTAGGACGTCCTATTGTACTACCGTTATTTGAACTCAGACCTTATTTATTTAACCTCAAGCCGGCTAACTGCGTCAGGCGATTTTGAACGTAACGTCGATAGTTGTGCAGTTGGGAGTCTCTGTATTCCCTGGACTTACAATTGCGGTTCGACTGATAATGGTTCGTTTATTGAGGCGCTACGCCAGCGGCCAAAGGTAGAATTCTCTAAAACCTATAAATATCCTGACAATGGTGTATTGAATATCCTGAGATGAATTTATGTCCAACTGCTTGAGTTTCTACTGACAGTGACTGACAGAGTTGGTAATAAGCAAGCCAAGCTGGCTTGGGACCGAGCTCAGAGCCGTGCACAGGTTGACACGAGTACCTTGCACGATACCACAGACCATATCGATGACCTTGCACTTGAGCTTTTACCGCTATATAGCACTTGCACGGCTTTGAGCTCGGTCCCAAGCCAGCTTGGCTTGCTTATTACCAACTCTGCTCAGTGACTGACTCAGTGACTCGGTTTCTACGGACTGCCCTGAAGTTAAAAACCGGGTTATAGAGCGAAGGCTTATGCCCAGAGGCCCCGATAGTATCGTACGAGAATCTGAGACTCGCCCCCCAGCGGGAAAATTAACCCATATCCGTAGAAGTCTGTATGAGTTAGTTCAATTGATGCCACATCTAGAGATCATTGATGACTGTTACGCCCATGGCTTGGTGGACGGTGAACCCTCGGAATATTATGGGTAGGACTTGATAAAGAAGAGCTCACTTATTTAAGGGAACTATATTTAGGGGGCAGGGCTTCTATATTCTATTTAACGTATACAGTAAAAACTCTTTAGTACGATATCTGGTTACAACGATATACTCTATATTACGATCTACAAGCCTTAATTAAAATTTTTTTTGTGTATTTTACGATAATCCGACTTCTTATAATATCGTTAAGTTCTCTATACTAAAATCGGTATAGCCAGTATTTTATAGAGCAGATTTAGCCTTTCCTTACCACTAGTTTAGCCATTAAATCTATTATATAACAATTAAATTCTACTAAAATTGCCCTCGGACCTTACCCTCTACATTTAATTCTACCTCTTTAATATAGCGCGACACTAAAATCCTAAAAGGTGTTGTTGTTACGGTATCTCCGACTACAAGCGTTAGAAGATTTGCGTCTACCACTGCGAATATCCTTACCTTATACAGAGGCAACTTATAAATTAGGCAACTAACGCCTTCCGCTATAAGTTTAATTAATCCTTAATATCTAAAATACTTGGCAATAAGTTTAACTACCTAGATTTAACTAAAATCTATTATAGATAAGGTGTATATAAGTATAAAAGAGACACTAAGCAAGGAGGCGCTCTTTAAGTAGCACTAAATGTTAAATTTAAAGCTAATAAGCTCGTAACACCAAATAAAAGACGATTATAACTTATTTTAGTGTAGCAAATCGCTTAATTTTAATATTGGGTATATAAATACAAGATATTATTACCTAATTTTAGCTTTTGGTGTATTTGACATATAAATATTATGTTGGAATATATGGACAGAGGTTATGTGGTCATTCGTATCTCTGATTAGTCATCCTTATGATGACTAATCAGAGACACGAATGACCACATAACCTCTGTCCATATATTCCAACAAAAATAGAAAACCTTATATGGCCGTAGATAAATACTACCTACTAAGCTAATGCTATATAAAGGGACCGGGCTTTTAAGAAAGACGTATAGCTTAACCCATAACGGATCCGCATACTACGCCGCCCCTAGACTACCTATATTATACTGTCCGTACCCAAAATTAAAGAAATTAGTAATAAGCTAGCCAAGCTCCCTATAGGAAACCTAGGCCCTATATAGCCATAAATAATAGTAAGGAATATTAGACGTTATGCTAAACTAATAAACTAGAGGGATAACTTGCGGAAGATAGAATAGAAGCTAAAAAAGATTATAAGCCCTAGACTATAAAATACGGCCTAATAAAAGTTCGTAAAGAAACCTATAGACCTCCTACTAGTTAATATCTGCTATATTAGCGCCGTAGAATTCTACTAGAACTTAGTTTAACCTAATACTGTTACCTTTACCACTAGCTTATATAAAATTAATTAAATAATTAAGAAAAAGGAAAATAAGCTTAGTAAATAGGAAGGTAAGCTTATAGATAAGGAGCTAGTAGAACAGAAACTGTCCCATTAACACTAGAAATTTAAGAACATATTCTCTAAGGTAACGTCCAATATACTTTTACCTTACTAACTGTATAACTATAAGATTAAGATTAAGCCAGATAAGGAAGACATACTTAGCTATAGCCCTTTATTAGCAGTTTATTGCTGAATTATAGACTATAAAGCAGTACCTTATTAATAACCTAAATAAGGGCTTTATTAAGCCTAGTTAAGCCCCTTTTAACTTGTCTATTTTCTTTACTAAAAAGCTAAATAGAGGACTTTATTTCTATATTAACTACCATAAACTTAATAATATAACCCGTAAGGACGGCTACCCACTGCCTTTACTTAATAAGACTTTAACCCAAATAAGTAGAGCTAAGATCTTTACTAAGCTTAATATCCGTTAGGCCTTTTACTGGATTAGAATAAACCCTAGATTAGAAGATCTTACTATATTTTAGACCTATTACGGAATATATAAATATAAAGTACTTCCTTTTGGACTAACTAATGGACCGGCTATATACTAGCGATACATAAATAATATACTCTTTAACTACCTTAATAACTTCTATACGGCCTACCTAGATAATATTATAATCTACTTTAAGAATAAGTTAGAATATGAGGAGTATATCTATAAAATCCTACAACGGCTCCGCGAGGCTAGCCTCTAAGCTAATATTAGGAAATTAGAATCTAGTATAAAATATATAAAGTACTTAGGGTTTATTTTTAGTATAAATGGAATTAAGGCAGACCTAGAAAAGATGGCTGTAATTAACTAATAGGTACCCCTAAGGACCATAAAGGGAGTACAGTCGTTCTTAGGTTTCTATAACTTTTACTATCGCTTTATTAGGAACTATAGTAGAATTACCTAGCCCCTAAGCTAACTTACCTATAAGGACCGGCCCTTTTACTTTAATACCATATATAGGTAGGCCTTTGACGAGCTTAAGAAACAACTGGTCTCCGCTCCCTTACTCGCCTACTTTAACCTAAAACGGCCCTTAATGCTAGAAACTGATACCTTAGATAGTATTATAGCTGGCGTTTACTCCTAAAAACAGATGGATAGAGAATAGCACCCTATTGCTTACTATTTAAAGACTATAGTAGATGCTAAGCTAAACTACCCAATTTATAATAAAGAAATGCTGGCTATTGTCTTTAGCTTTTAGTACTGGTGAGCCTAACTAGAGGGCACCCCTAAGTCTATTTAGGTAGTTTCTAATTATAAGGCCTTGGAATATTTTATAACAATAAAGGCCCTTACGGCCCAATAGGCGCGTTAGGCGGACACCCTATCTTAGTTTAACTTCCTAATTATATATAGACTAGGCGCCACTAACTGTGCGGACGCTTTTATAAGGCGTAAACAGGATATAAATAACCAGATAGCTGTAAAGATCTTATTATAGACCTAGGCGCTACTATAACTAAAGTACCTTAACCCCTTAATATAGGTAGAACTAAATATAGACCCTTTAGACGCCAAGATATATCCTATTAACTCTATAGAACTTAACCTTATTAATAAACTATTATAGACAAACCGTACAACCCCTTTTCTATAAGAGTACCGCAAAAAAACAAAGGACGTCACTAGCCTATAGTTCCTTAAAAATGGACTGCGTAAGTATAAGGAACGGCTAGTAGTAGTTAAGGAACAGAACTTATAGACTTAGCTTATTACGGAAGCGTATACTTAGGTCTCTACGGCCCACCCTAAAAAAAAAAAAATCTGTAAAATTATTGGTAACTATTACTACTAGCCTAAAATAGTTATAGATATTAATCGCTATATATAAAACTATAATAACTGCTATAGGTCTATAATTCTATAAGATAAGACCCTAGGACTATTAAAACCACTTTTAATACCAGAGCGCCCCTATTAGTATTTTTTTTATAGATTTTTATAAGTTACCTATAGACTATAACGGATATAATATAGCTATAGTTATAGTTAACCGCTTTAGTAAGCGCCTGTTCTTAATTCCCTATTATAAAAATATTAATGCCAAAAAAGCAGTCTAACTATATATTATTATTCATTGCTTAACGTCCGATTCGGATCCCTGTTAGGCCCACGCGGACTACTCCTTATATATATGTGGGGAGAAAACTCTATTTAAGAAAACCCCGCAATCCGTCTCCCCGCCTTTTGGGGCTCGCTTACAAGTCGCCTACGAGTCACCAGTGGTGCTCTACTACCTTACTTTTTAACCTTCTTGGGAACCACTGCTGCCGTAACAAACCTACGGACGCGCTAGTATTACACACTGTACTCTACTCCTGTAGAGTTATTAGGGGGCGCCTATTACTCGCCCCTTTGCCTTCTATTGCTATTTCCTTTGCAACCCGGAACTGGTCTAGCATATTTTGGCCAATAAGCCACTGGGTAGCCGCCTTGAGGCCTTTTTGTGTTAAGAGCAGTGTATTATAGTTTTCTGTGCCAGCTGCTGAGAGCATTGCTTCTCGGCCGGTGCGTAAGGGCAGGTAGTTATATATTAACTATAATACAGTAGAGTTCGACATGCCTGCTTATCTAGGCCTCTACCCCAGTTTTCCAGTGGCTTATTCCTACCCTTAGGCGTCACCACCTTCTACGGTTAAGGCCGGGCCAAAACCTCTCCCGCCTGAGTAACTCCTGTTTGCTCCTTAAGCATATCTCACCGGCGTACCGCCCTAGAGGCGAACGGTCCCGTCTGTTGATATACCGACACGCGCATCCGTTCTCTCGAGCCACGTAGCAGTCTCTCCGGCTAGGACGTAATCCTGCCTGCCTACCAGGTGCACCAAGGGTCAGAGCCTAGCTAAGGGGTAAGGACCTTAGAGCCAGCAGTGGCTGCTACATACTACGCCCTGTAGGAGACTAGTAGTAGTATAGGGGCGCAACACCCTATACTGCTGCTAGTTCCCATTTCGCGTTGCCTATAGAAGTCTCCTCATAACAGGCTGACCGTGTCTTATAGGAGGGGGCCGTAGAGATGCCAGGTCCCGTGCCAGGTAACCTACTCCCCCCTCTCCTACTAACTAAGCTTGTGTCCCCCCTTTCTATAAGCTGGCCTGTGTCTCTAACTATTAAGTCCTCGTCTGACTGGCCTGTGTTTCCCCTGCAGCCTCCCCCATATATATGCATTAGGTTGCGTGTACTACGCCTATTAAGACCCTCCTGTAAGTCGCCTTATATATATGCATTAGGTTGTGTGCACCACGCCTATTAAGACCCTCCTATAAGTCACCTTTTAACGCCATGGGGCCGTTAAAGCTGGCCTGTGTTTCCGCTGCCTAGAGCTTTGCCCGTGTTTTTACCTCGTTGAGCTGTCTGGTCGCTATCGCGTCGCTGTCGCATCGCTGTTGACCAGGTTGCGCGTACCACGCCTATTAAGACCCTCTTCTGAGTTATTTGGGTGTACTGGATACCAGATAGGCCCTTGGAGGGGCCTTAACGAGTTCTTTAGGCAGGGCCTTAACAAGTTCTTCGCGGTGGCCTTGGGGCCTTAATAAGTTTCGTACGAAGTATCTGCGACGTGTTAACCTTAACAAGTTCTTATAAAAAGAGGTTCCCTACGCCCTTGCTATATCCTCTTGGTCTCAGAGCTAGTGCAAGCCCAAGGGTGTCCTGTTGTACGCCTAGGACGCGTCCGCATCCGCTGGCTTGATAAGGCCAGTTTCGGCCCTAGCTACGAGCTAGGTAGTTATACGTCGGGTGGTTTTTGTATCCCAGTTTCCCTTGCAGGTAGTTATATAGTAGAGTTTGACATACCTGCTTATCCAGGCCTCTACCCTAGTTTTCTAGTATTTAGTCCCAGTTACCTAGGCCTAAAGGCCTAGGGGGCTTTCTATAAGTAGTTAGCTGCCACTACTAATTAACGGGGGGTTTTACCATTCTTTTGGATATCTTATAATGGGGTTAACCTAAGTACTAGACTGCCCCCTAGCGGTCTATATAAGAATCTCCTCCTAGAGTTGGTATGCTTTTGCACGGCTTAGGAGCCTTTTATAGCCTCTAGTTTTACGCCTTTCTTCATTGTTTCCGCCGGTATAGGCATAAGCTGCCGCTTCTAGGGGTCGCAACTCCCTTCTTATATACCTACTGGCGTAATCCTACGAGGGCGTCGTGGCTGCATCCTGCAATATAGAAGCCTTGGGTACCTTCTATAGTTAGGGCCTAGACTAAAAGCCTTCCCTACCTAAGTAACTCCTGTTTGCTCCTTAAGTATACCTTACTGGCGTACCGCCCTAGAGGCGAACGGTTCCGTCTATTAGTATACTAACACGCGCATCCATTCTCTTAAGCCACGTAGTAGTCTCTCTGGCTAGGACATGATCCTACCTGCCTACTAGGTACACTAAGGGTTAGGGCCTAGTTAAGGGGTAAAGTCCTTAGAGCTAGCAGTAGCTACTACACACTACACCCCGCGGGAGGCTAGTAGTAATATAGGGGCGCAACACTCTATACTGCTACCAGTTCCTATTTCGCGTTGCCTATAAGAGTCTCCTTATAATAGGCCGACCGTGTCTTGTAGGAGAGGGGCCGTAGAGATATTAGGTCCCATACTAGATAACCTACTCTCCCCTCTCCTACTAACCAAGCTTGTGTCCCCCCCTTTTATAAGCTGGCCTATGTCTTTAACTGTTAAGTCCTTATCCAACTGGCCTGTGTTTCCCCTATAGCCTCCCCTATATATATGCATTAGGTTGCAAGCACCACGCCTATTAAGACCCTCCTATAAGTCGCCTTATACATATGCGCATCAGGTTGCGTGCACTACGCCTATTAAGATCCTCCTATAAGTCGCCTATGAGTTAACTGTGGGTCAACTGTAAGTTAACTATAAGTTGAACGCCATAGGGCCGTCGAAGCTGGCCTGTGTTTCCGCTGCCTAGAGCTTTGCCCGTGTTTCCACCTCGTTAAGCCGTCTGGTCGCCGTCGCGTCGCCGTCGCGTCGCTGTCGCTGTACCAGGTCG
>Ga0307507_10005749_pt1 | contig 19965 bp, 5 predicted proteins | sample 7_EM_MG_FD_207223 | JGI IMG/M metagenome (GOLD analysis project Ga0307507, IMG submission 207223) | Populus trichocarpa ectomycorrhiza microbial communities from riparian zone in the Pacific Northwest, United States - 7_EM | ecosystem: Host-associated > Plants > Roots > Unclassified | place...
TACAAGTATAAGTATATTAGGGGGTTTTGCCAAGACTATCCGGAGACTATCCGGATAGTCTCCGGATACTATCAGCTGATAGGTCTATTATCCGAGAGGCCTATCCGGCCTATCCTCCGCAGGTCTGCCACCAAGACCCCTAACTATTTAATTATAAGATTCTTTCGTTATTCCTTTCTCTTCTTTATGTAACGTCTTGTTCTCTGCAAGAGCTATATACCCTTAGATTTAGATAGAATTTATATTGTTCCTTCGAATCTTCTCCAAAGTCTCTTCGCGCCCTTACACCACCTCGTAAACGGTTTTCCTTACCAAAATATACCTAAATACACCTTTTTATACCACCTATAACTTAATAACCTTTGAATGGAATTATGTAAAATTTTAAATATAGTTTATTACTTACCAAAATTATAATTTTATAACAAAAAATAATAATAAAAGGCTTAATTAGCCTATATATATAACTAGCTTATAATAGTACTAATGTGCCTAGGGAAACCCCTTCCTTACCCCGTACCTCGGACATCTCCTTTTCCCTTAAGGATTTGTCTGTCTATATAATATACCCTATTATTCTATTATTAAACTCCCTATCTATATCCTTACCTTATAATTACTTAGGTATATAATAGGGAGTAAATAAGCCAAATATAAATTATAGAAGAGTTGATAGAAGAGGACAATATAGTAAAAAGTATTGTAATAGCCTTATATAGAGACAAACTAATAAAGAGGGAAGGGCTATAGGCCTAAAAGCTTATAAGAAGGTGCTAAGAGCTATATAAAGACTAGCTTAAGTAGCCCCTAAGAGCTCTTAGGTGTATACCCAAGTAAGAAATAAAAGATTCTTTATAAAAATATACTAAAATATAGCGTTTTTTAAATACTTATAACTAAATAACTCTAATAGCTATTAATAGAAAAATATATAATATAGTTTATTATATAGCAATTTGAGCTTCTTATTATATAAAAATATAAAAATATAATATAGTATAGTATAAACTACAAAACCCTACTTTTCTCTATAGTGAAAAATTGAAAATATTTTATTAAATATAATATTGGGCTAACGTACTTTATAAGCGACCTAGTTATATAAGCGACCTAGCCACCCTAAAACCCCACCATAAAACCTAAAAATCGTTCTTTAATATCTTAACAACGGCTTAATAATAAATTATAGAATTTTATAATTAGACTCTTATATTTACTTTAAGACCTCTATTAAAGTTACAGAGTAATTAGTTAAGCTATTATTAATATATTAAGATTTAGCTCTTAAATTATAACCTAGTTATTATATCTTAAGAACCGCTTATTAAACTACTTTAAAACTTTAATAGAGGTCTAAAAGTAACTAGGAAAGACTAGTTATAAATTTTTATAATTTATTATTAACCCATTGTTAGGATATTAAAGAACGATTTTTAGGGGTTTTAATGGGTTTTTAGAATAACCGGGTCGCTTATAAAGTATATTATATTATATTTTTAATAACAGATTTTAGTTATTTTAACATATATTATCGTTTTAAATTATAATATTAAAACTGTATTAATAATATATATAACGTATTTTATAGGCGAGTTGTCTATTTAAGTAAGCCGTCTACTTTACCAAGATAAATACCAACTCTCTTTAAGAATTCGTAGATTCTATAGTATCGCTATTTAAAAATATATATATAGTACTTATATCTAATTTAGATGAGGTTTTTTTAGCTTTATTATATATACAAGTGTTATACCCTAGCCCTTTACATTTTCTATAGCGTCTTTAGCGCAATACGCCGCTCTTTACTTTATTACCTTCTCTAGCATATATCTTTCTATATTTGGCAGTGCTGTCCTTTATAGCAACTAACTATAATCCTTCTTTAACAGTAAGGGTTCCACCTACTTAGAGATGCTTTTTTAATACGTAATTTACGCTTTATATGGACTGTATATGCTATCTTAAGCTTAGCGTTACGACGCTTTAACAACTTAAATTAATACGTTAGTATTTAAGCGCCTTTGGTAAACTGTTCTAAGGCCTTAATAGGTCTAATTAGTAAAGAATTATGAGGATCTATAAACTTCTTAATAACTAGTATTATGTAAGAGTATATATATTTGATCCCGCCGCGCTTGCGACAAGTTCGCAAGTACTCCATGTCTTTTGGCCTGTGTGGCGACGTAAGGGCGGGACACGTTACATATTAATTAAGATCCGAATTTAATAGTATTGCTTAGTATTTTAGACTATTAGGGTACTTCTTCTAGTGGGGGGCTAGGTGGGGTATAACGAGCTTGTATAAATGTTTCTAACCCAAAGCTTATAGATTACTACTATATAAAAATACTAAGCTAAGGAGAAGAAGAAGTCTGTTAGAGACTAGTAAGATATAAAGGGGTTGGATAAGCGCTAGTAATAAGTAAGCTAATAGCGATTTTCCATCCCGGGGATGGAAAATCCTAATTGGTTAGCTCTATAAGTAGTGTTGGCAGAATATAGCAGAATTTGGCAGAATGCCTAGAAAGTAGTAGGTAACGCGCTTTAGTACTATTACATTACCCCCCCTCCTAAAAAAGCCTGCCCTTAGGCTTTATCTAAGTTCTTTATTATTATTTAAATTATTATAGTTATCTAACCCTTCTTTCTAGCATTTAATCCAGCTGTCTAGTTTATATAGTGGTCTAGGGAGGTCTAAATAGGCTAGGTGGAAATCTTATAGCTTATAAGAAAAGTACTTAAAATTAGATGAGGGGTACTATTTTAGATCTTTATTATAACCTACCTAGCTTATATAGTATTTTAAGGTACTACGGTCCTTCTTAACTGCTAAGATCTCTTTAACTTTCTATTTCTTATTCTTTGCAATCTAAATTAGCGGCGGGAGGTTGTTGTACTATTTAGGTAATAGGTTGTCCGCAGCCTTCCATAGTCGGTTTTTTTTTTAAAAAATAGAGTGGATCTTTATTAACTCTAGTAGCTTAACTTTAAAAGAGTGCCCTACCTTTTTAAAGATCCTATAAGGGCTAGCTATTTAGTGTTTTAGCTTATGGCTTGGCCTCTATACCTTATCCCCTACTTAGAAGTCTACCTTATGGCGGTATTAATTTACGTTAGCCTCTTTCTTCTCTTATACCTTTTTATAATTACTTAGGCGGTTTTTTAGGCTCTGTATATTCTCTTGGTAAATATTTAGGCCTCTTTATAGTTAAGGCGTTTACGGGCTGTTATAGGTTCTGTAGGTCTATTCTAATTAAAGGATATTTATAGCTTATATCTATAGAGTAACTTAAATAGTAAGATTCCTATACTATTATAAGGGAGCGTAAGCTATACGTAGTTTATTATAGGCAGTAGCTCTAACCAGTTGTTCTAGTAGCAATTAATAAGGGGGCGAAGTTGCTAGTTAAGGTACTGGTTTATAATCTTAGTTTAGCCATTAGTCTAAGGGTAAAATACGGTAAAGAGCTTAATTTAAATTTTAAGGATGCGGTAGAATTTATCCTAGAAGTCTAATATAAATTAAGGTCTATAGTTAGAGATAATTAACTTAGGAGCGCTATAGATCTAATAGATGTTATTAACGTATATATAGGCTATATTTTTTTATAGTCGTGGTCTTAAAGTAAGGGAGGGAAATAGCTTACTTAGTTAGTTAGTTAACTACTATAAAAGCTATATTATAGCCGTATTTGTCCTTTAGGAATAATTTAAAGTCCATTATAATATGTTGCTAAGAGTATTTAGAAACTAGCAGTAGTTATAGCTATCTAAAAGTTTAATTCCTAGGGGTATCTATATATTTATAAGTATAATAGTTTCTAATAAATCGTTCTATATTAGATAGGAGCCCTTACTAATAGTAATAAGGCACTAGTATTTAGTAGATTTTGTCTTAACTAGGGTATGCTATAGAGACTTAATAGTAGGCTTTATGGATTAGCTCTGTTTATAGGTTATTAATATTTAGAACTATAAGCCATTTTTAGTATAAGAGTAGTCCGTCTTCTATTTCTAAATTAGAGTTATTTTCTATAGCTTAGTCGCGGAGGGCTTTTAGGGATTTAGCTACACAGTTTATAATTAGGGTGCGATTAATTAGTTCTATTAATTTATCTAGGATCTCTTCCTTTAAGGGTGCTAGATTATTCTATTTAGAGTTTAGTTTCTTAAAAATATATAGGTTAAGCTGTTTGGGATAAAGGGGGGTATATATCTGGTATTAAGCCTTTAGCTTATTTTATGGCTTTATATCCTATTCTCTCTAGGTTATAGTATTAGCCTTAGAGTTTTATTTATTAGAGTAGTATATAATTATAAAGAAGAATTAGGAGAGTATTTTAACCTACTAGGCCTATTAACTAGTAAGCTACTTTATTATTATAAAATAATTAAGGGCTTTATAATTAGTATAGGCCTTAATCTAAGAATCCGTGCTTTTAAGCTCTATATATTACTAAAATAACGATTATATAATAGCCAGTATTTCCTTATTATATACCTTATAGTTATACTTAGCTAGGGCTATTATCTTTAAGAAAAACGTAATAGGGTACTATTTACTATCTAGGTATAGCTATAAGAGAACTCCTGCTACTACTTTGTTAGAAATATCCGTTTCTAGTATTAATTTAAGGTCTAGGTTATAGTAATGGAGAATTAAGAAAAAGATAAGCTGGTTCTTTAACTCCTTAAAAGCTTTTATATAATTATTATTAAAAATAAAAGGCGTGCCGTTTTTAGTTAGCCGTATAAAAGGCTTAGCTATAACTCTATAGTTATAGATAAACTAATAGTGGAAGTTATAGAAGCTAAAAAGGGATTAGATCCCTTTTATAGTATAAGGAGGTTTTTAGTTATAAATTGCCTTAACCTTTTTAGGGTTAATTTTAATTCCTTTTATACTAATAATAAACCTAAGGTACTTTATACGTTTTACTCTAAATATATATTTTTTAATATTAACTTATAGATTAAAGACTAGAAAGGATCTAGGCAGCAATTAAAAGCGGGCTAAAAGAGCACTGCCCGGTTTTAAAACCAGGCCCCTACGCGCGACACGCATGGTCCGCATAGTGCGCGGCCCTTGTAGCCGGCCAATGACGAGCAAGGAGGAAATACACAAGCAGCCATGATTCTGAGGACGAGAGATGATATAAAGACATAAGAAACCAGCTAAAGAATACCCTAAGAAAAGAAGCAAGGAATAACTGGAGACGGTTTATAAACGAACACACTACTAACCTGAGCCTCCCCTATAATAAGGGCCTTTGGACCATAGCGAAATGGGTAAAGAAAAAGGCGGGACGCCTAGTAGAAGATCTACACCTACCACCCCTACGAAGAGTAGGCGAACCATAGGCTACAAGTAACAATAATAAGAAGGCAAAGATCCTTATAGAAAGATTTTTCCCTTAACCGGCTCCAGTAGACCTTAGTGACATTACCGGTAAAACACCGGTGACTTGCCTAAGGGTCGACAGCGACATGATAACTAAAGAAATGGCCAGAACTATTAGCCGCCTTTTAAACAATACAGTACTAGGACCAGATGGGATCCTAAACAAAGCCCTAAAGACCTATAGACCACTTATAGCACCTTGGCTTGTAGATGTAGCCAAAGCATGCTTTGCAATAGGCTACTACCCGCGACTTGGAAGATCTATGACGACGGTCGTCTTATAAAAAGAAGGTAAAGTAGACTACTTAATCCCAGGAAGCTACCGCCCTATTGCCTTAGAAAACACCCTAAGCAAGATCTTAGAAAAGGTTATAGCGGACTATATAGTAGACACGGTAGAGGAACACGCCCTACTACCATAAAGCTAAATGGGGGCAAGAAAGAATCGCTTAACGCTATTAGCACTTACACTACTTGCTGCTACTATTAAAACTGCATGGGCTATGCGAAAGGACTTTGTAGTATTAATGCTTAGCCTAGATATTAGCGGCGCCTATAATAATATACCCTATAAGCGTCTCCTATACATTCTTAGGGCAAAGGGCTTCCTAGAATGGATTATTTAATTTATTTAAGGATTTATAGGCCAGAAAGAAATATTACTGGTCTTTAACGGATACCAGAGCCCCCCTATTATAGTCGTAATAGGAATACTATAAGGATTACCTTTATTGCCTATACTCTTCCTCTTTTTTATAAGCAACCTGCTTAATACCTTCAAGAAAGGGGCGACCTAGGGGATAGGCTTTGTTGATAACATAAACCTAATTATATATAGGCCAATAGCCGCAGAGAACTGCAGGACACTAGAGAAAGCCTATAACACCTATATAGAATGGGCAAGACGATATAGAGTTTAATTCTTACCAGAGAAATACTAGCTAATCTATTTTATAAGAAAACGTAACTAATCTGCAGATCTTTAGTATATAATCTATATCTAAGGCTTTGGGGGTTAACCGGTTTAAGGCCTAAGGGTATTGGGAGTGTGGGTAGATAGTAAGCTCTGGTAGAGCGTATATGTGGCATAAGCGGCCCGTAAGGGCCAAGTATAGTATATTGCCATATCTAGGATCGTTAATTCTATATAGGGTCCATACTTCCAGAGGTCACGCCTACTATATATAGCAGTTGTCTGGCTAACCATAACGTATAGATCTAGCATTTGGGCCACTAGAGAAACTAAAAAAGGCCCCCCTAAATTACTCCTTAAACCACTTTAAAAGGTCCAAACAGCCTACCTTAGGAGTATAATAGGCGGGTATAAGCGAACGGCTACAGCACTGCTTAAGAAGGAAGCCAATATTCCCCCCCTATAACTATATATTGAAGCTGATGTAATGTAAAGGGTGTAAAAGGAACGCAACTCTAATATTATAAAGTATATCAAGACACGCCTAAACAAACTATAGAGGGACCCTAGGGTGCCCTATAGGAGAAGGAACCAACAACCCTAAAGTAGGGAAGATATATTAGGAAAATAGATGGAGAAAGAAAAAGAAAAATAGTGCGGCGCTAGGGCCCAGGCCTATATAGAGGAGGAAGGGAGACGTGTAAGAGGCCAGTAAAGATAATAGTAAGGGAGAGAAAGGAGCCAAAGTAGAGCATAAAAGAGTACTGGAAAACCATCTACCGCAATATAATACTGGTTAGACCGACGCTGGAGAGACGAATGGGAGTTAAAGGTATAGAGGCAAACTTAGGCAAGGGGAGCCTAAGCCGTAGCATAGTAATGCTATAGGGGGTAAATACCTAAGGGCTCTAAGAGGGCCTAATAAAGGCGGAAAATATAATGGCAACACTCTTAAGGATAGGAATAATAGGACTAAAAGATTAGCTTTACTAGGTGGGTGTCCTAGTAGGTAGCCTAAGGTATAAATATAGCTGGCTAAGACAGACACCAAAATATATAATACTGTTATGCCCCTTACGCACCGGCCGAAAAGCAATGCTCTTAGCAGCTGGCATAGAAAACTATAATACACTGCTTTTAATATAGAAAGGCCTTAAGGCGGCTACCTGGTGGCTTATTAGCTAAAATATACTAGACCAGTTCTAGGTTGCAAAGGAAATAGTAATAGAAGGCAAAGGGGCAAGTAATAGGCGCCCCCTAATAACTCTACAGGAGTAGAGTATAGTGTGTGATACTAGCGCGTCCGTAGGTTTGTTACGGCAGTAGTGGTTCCTAAGGAGGTTAAAAAGTAAGGTAGTAGAGCACTACTAGTGACTTGTAGGCGACTTGTAAGCAAGCCCTAAAAGGCGGGGAGACGGATTATAGGGTTTTCTTAAATAGAGTTTTCTCCCTATATGTATATAAGGAGTAGTCCGCGTGGGCCTAACAGGGATCCGAATTGGACGTTAAGTAATGAATAATAATAATATTAACTTATAGACCTATATTCCGCAGTCTTTCTAGAGCCTTTTAATATAAGCTTAGTGCCTAAGTTTATTATCTAAGTATATAAGAATATTGTCTAAGTATGCCATATAGGACTTATTAAGGTAATTAAAAAGAACATCATTTATATACTGTTAGTACGTAGTTAGCTTATTTATTGGTCTAAAGGGAAGGACTTTATATTTATAAGAACTATAATAGATATAAAACGTTGTTAAATCTTCTAATATAGGGTCTATTCTAATTTAGTAAAAAGCTTAGCGGATATTAAGCTTAGTAAAGATTTTAGCTTAGCTTAAATATATAAGGGTTTTATTAATTAGGGGGAAAGGGTAACAATATTTTTAAGTAATAGTGTTTAGTTTTTAATAGTTAATGTAGAAACAGAGGCCTTTATTAGGTTTCTTTATAAATAGAATAGAGGAAGTAAAAGGGGCCTAACTTAGTTTAATAACCCCTTTATAGAGGTTGTTAATTAAGTACTACTTTATAGCTTTTTTAGTTTCTTTATAGTTTATTAATAAATAGGGCTATAGCTTAGAGAGTTATTGGCCTTTAATTAAACCTTATAATTGTAGATTTGGTAAGGGGGTAGTATATCTAAAGCTGCTTTTAAGAACGCGTCTCTATAGTCTAAGAGGTAAGTAAGGAGGAGGCGCTTAACTAGTTCTTTATTAGGTTCCTCTATTAGCCCTTCTTCTTTCTTATTAATAATCTAGTTAATTTTATATAAGCTAGTTATAAAGACCTTATTCTTCTTCTAATATATATTAAAGTAAAAACCTATAGCACTAATTACCGTAATATCTACTATAGGGGTATTATATAGTAGTAGGAGTGTCTATGGCCTTGGGGGCTTTTAGTATATTAGTATTATCCTTACTCCCTTTAGTTCTTACTATATCTTCTAAAGGTTATTTTTTATATCCTATTAGTACGTCCTCTTCTATATTAGCCAGATCTCCATAATTTAGAAGTTGTTTATATTACTATCCGTTTTACTTCTATAAATAAAGTCCTCCTTAATTATAGTGCTTTAGGGGAGTATTATTATTAGTATAGAGTTTCTCCTAGCCTTATGGCGGATATCTTCTTAGGTAAAGGCTAGGTTACGGTCCCTAATATCCTATTAATAGATAGGGTTAGCCTTTGCGGCTAATATCTTATAGTTAGTCTAAATTTCTCTGATAAAGGAGGGTAATTTTAGTCTATTCTCCGGCTAGATAAACTGTCTTTATTATATATTTAGCTAAATATTATATTATGGGACACTAGGTCTATAATATAGAAGGGGATACTAAACTGGCATTGTTTATTAATAGCGATATATAGCTTTAAGATATAGGTAACCGGCTTATTAGCTTAGCTGTTATAGCTATTTATTTAAACAGGCTTCTCTAGTTAGGTAGCATTTATATTTAAGAACTTAGCAACATTATCTATATAATTAGTATTAATAAAGGTAAAGCTATTTGCTTTAGTATTAATAAGGGCAGTTAAATTAACTCTATATCTATTTTAAGACACTATATATAGAATTATAAAGTGTTTTCCACCTATTATCTAACTTAGATTAATCTCTTTAAGATTAATAGGATATTCTAAAGAGGAGTCTTTTTCTAGTGTTTTTCTTTTCCTAACTTATTAGATATTTCTTCTTTCTTTATCTTCTTAATATTACCTATATCTTTTAGCTTAAGGTAGGATGAGGTAAAGTAACTATCCTTTCTATAATTAAAGTATGTAACTATAGTAGGGTTAATTAGGGTATTGTAATAAGCATTGGCTAAAGGTATAGTATATAGTAGGTTAGGCAAGGCTTATAGGTAGGTAGTTATAACCACTTTTAGTATAAGGGTGGTTGTAGTTTATCTTCTAACGCTAGCTTTTATTAGTATAGCGGATAAGTTTTAGTTGCTATAGGACTGCTTTAGTTAATTAAAATAAGCATTAATTTATTTTAGTTCTAAATCTAATAACAAATATTAGACTACAAGTTTTTAATAGGTTAGTAGGTTATCTAAGGCTACTATAATCCCCCCTTATAGTTAAACTATTAGCTTGTCGTATAGGTCTAAACGGTAGTTTTTAGGGGGAACCTGGCCTTTGCCTATTAGGTATAAGAATTAAGTCTAAAACTTAGTAAAGGATTAGTTTAATTTTATTATTAGGCAGTTATAGTTATAATAAACATCCTATACTTTATTTAGATTAGCATAAATAGTAGCTAGATACTATATTATCTTATCAATAGATATAAACTAAATAGGTAACTTGTCCTTAAACTTGGCCTAAAGGTGTTGCTAGGTATCCCTAATAGTTCAACTAAAGAGGTGAAGCATTTTAACTTCTTTAAAGGGGAAATGGTTATAGTTAATATAAAGCTTTTCTTATACTTAGATCCTCTAATTCTTAAAGGTAGGGTCTATCCTGTTAGATAGTGGTTAAACATTAAAGAGCTTAACAAATTTTAATTATTTTACTATTATATCCGTACTACCTAGGGTGTTATATTTAGTAGAGCGAATAGGTTAACTAGGGCTCCTAATCGGGGAGATTAAGCTATCTTATAGGGCTATAAGGCTCTTTAGGATCTTATTTAGAGTTTCTTATATAGCTTAGGCTGTAAGGCAATTGGCTGCCTATTTAGCCACTAGATTACGAATGTACTCATATATGCCTAGAGTGTTATTATTATCTTTAATTTCTAATCCTAACTAGATCTTATATTCCTTTTAAGTAGAGGCGGCTCTCTTAGATAAACTTGCGTTAGGTGCTATTATTAGCTACTTAAGGATTTGTTTTAATACTAAGGTATAGGTTAAGTACAGTCTAGCCTATAAGGGGGGGATATTATTAAGGCCCTTCTAGGCTATGTGTGGTATTTAGTATCTAAGTATAACGCGTTAACGCGTTATTGCGAACGAAGTTTCTTTTTAGAGTGGGATATTATAGAGGTCTTCCTAGGCTTTATAGAGAGAGCTTAGTATAATATAATAGACTTATATAAATGCTTTTAAACCAAAGCTTATAAATTGCTACTTATAAGGGATATTATTGCGGTTACCTTAGGCCGCCCTTAGGACAACCTCCGGACGCCCCTTGGATGGTCGCCGGTCACATACTAGAGGCATATACCCGTAGTATATAGTCTCCACGATTCTAGAGGCCTTACCTTCTTAAGGATTTATCTCTCTTACTAATTTATCCTATTCTATAATTGTGTCCTTATAACCCCCTACCCTATAAAGTCCCCTTACATTTAAATTCTTCCTACTCTATTTAGAAGGGCAGCTGGCTTTAAGGACTAGATTATTAATTTATATTTTTTTTTATATCTACTATTCTCCCTTAAAATCTCGTAATAACCTAAATAGAAACTCTACAAATACCTTATAGAAAGCCGTTATATTAAAGCAGGAAGGTCCCTTTAATAGTAAGAGATTACAATAATATAAACCTCTAGGTAAGACGGCTAAACGAGCCCTAACACCTAGATGCACTAGGAGCTTAAAGACTCTTATACACCTATAGTTACCGCTAAAAAAAATATAGATACCCTCTATAATAGATATAATACTACCAGAAAGTAACTGGAACCCCTCTAGCCCCATCTAGGCTAATTAGAAGACTATGCGCTAGAGGTAACTTTAAGATCTTCCCCTAAGTTAGAAATGCTAGAGGAATATACTAATATATCTAACTAGGGACCCAACTAGAACCCTCCCAAAAGACCACCATCCTATAATTAGCATAGTAGTGGTATATAGACTGCTTATAAGCTAAGCGGGCCTACCCCTTTAGGCAATTTAACCTAAACACTAACTTAAGACCTAAGGCTTATTGGGAAACCCATACTAGTTACTAGTGCTAATACTACCTCTATAGCTAGAGCTTCCCTAGGCCTAAGTTTAGAAAGTTAAGAGCCCCATACTAATATCCTTTAAAATGGATATCAGGAAGCTATTATAAGGCTCTTAAAAGCCATATAGGAGGAAGCTACTAATAAATATATTAGAACCCTCTAAGGGCAAATTTAAATCTAGTAGGGTTTAATCTAAGCTAAATAAGTTCTGTTATAACCTAGCTAGAGCTAAGGACTTTCTAGGGGCTACCTAGTACCTACCTAAGGAAGTATAGAAGACTTAAAGAGGCATCTACACAATAAATAGAAAAAGGATATAGACTGACTGGCTAAGGCCTCTAGTAGTTTAGAACTCCGCTATAGACCTAGCGCCTAACAATTGGACGACTAGGTTCATAAAGTAGACAACTTCTTTAAAATACTAATAATATAAGATAATATCAAAGAGCATATATAATGGATTATTAGTAGGATTAAAAACCAATTACTAAACCAGATTATGCTTAATTAACTTAATAAAGAGTAAGTTACTATATAGCTATAGCTATAGACCTTCCTAAAGGGTTGGGCCCAAGATCCGTAGGTTATATAATATAATAATGCGGAACAATTCTAGAATGGTATATAGCTAGACCGTTAAGATTCCCGTTAGTTTATAAACTTTATAAAAACTTTTACTTAACGGATAGATCCAGAGCCCTTTAAAAAATAAGGACGGTAGTATCTATAAAAAGGAGAAGATTAGATTTATCTAGGCTAAAATTAAGCTAGCAATTTATAACAAAATTAAGCGCGTGGGAGCCCTATTGCGGATTACTATATATGCCAATTTTAAATAAGTAGTTCTAAACGCTAAGGATATAGTAAGGAACTAGACCTCTTCTAGTAAAAAGCTAAGGGGTAGCCAGAAGCGTAGGCACTCTAGTAGCAATATAGGGCAAACCCAAACTTTAAAGACTCCGTTCTTAAAGAGAAATCCAGAATAGTTAAAGTTAGGAACCTTAAGTAATAGGAAAGACTCCTAGGGCCAACCTAATACCTATCCGGCACCCTTACGGGAATACTCTAAAAAGTTAAAAAAAAACTTCTCTAGAGGTAAACCTAATTAGAAAAACAAGTAGGGTAATAACTGCACTAATAATCTAAAAAAAGAAAAGCCCTAGTTACAGACCTCTTCTGGCTATAACTAGGGCAAGATATGGAAGAGGAGACTCTCCGTATTGCTATTAAGCTAGAAATGGTACTCCCTATAGGCGAGGTACATCAGTTCCAAGCACTCTATAATAGTGGCGCCGAAATTAATCTTATATAATATAATTTGGTAAAAGAGCATAAGCTTATCCTATTGCTAAGGTAGCGGAAACCTACTATAGGGTTCCTAGATAAGCATTAGATTAAACTATATAGTGCTTATAAGCTTATAGTGTTAGTGGCCGATATATATAACTGTACTAAGGTAGTCGGCCCATAGCCCTTCTAGGCGGCTAACTTTATAGGTTATAACCTTATCCTTAGATATCCTTAGTTCACGAAAGTAGATCTTAAGATACGCTTTAAGACAGGAGCCTTTAAATGGTGGAATAATAAAGAATTAGAAGGGCGTATATTACTATTAAGCTTAAAGGATATCCTAGAGGATATAGCTCTAGGTAAAATAGTATACGCTCTATACCTAAAGGAGTATTGGATCCAACCCCTATTTTATAGTAAGATGGGTATAGAGCCTAGTATAGGTAATGACCCTTCTATAACGGATACCCTATAGGGAACTACCGGACAGGTTATAGAGACACTATAGGGAGGCGGCGATCTTAAAGATTTTATAAGATACTTCTACCGCTATAGGTTACTTTGGCTTAAGCAATATATAAAGAGTATACTACGGCACCTTAAACGCTGCGTTAAGGAATTCCCTACCCTCTACTGGCTACGGCATGAAACTGTTTAACGTATAGTGGCAACTATATATAAATAGCCACTATAGCGCGCGACACTACCTATAAGCGTCCTAAGGGAGCTTTAGGACCTACCTAATAATAATATAGAGGACAAACACGACCCCAATTTATTAAATATTCTAGTAGGCCTAAGGGACTTACTAAGGGTATTTTCGAGCAGGCAAGTAAAAGTCATTTAGCAGAACTTAGAATATAATTATATAATTAATCTAGAAGAAAGTAAACAACTACTAAATCTTCCTATCTATAACCTCTCTTGCAAAGAGCTTAATATCCTATAGGAGTACCTTAATGGCTTACTAGAAAAGGGATAAATACGGCCTAGTAAGTTACTAGTAGGCGCACTAATTCTCTTTATTCTAAAACCAGATAAAACTATCAGGCTATATATAGACTATTACAATCTTAATAAGATTATAATTAAAAACTGTTACCTACTACTACTAGTTAGTAAAATGCTGGATTAACTATTTAGGGTAAAGATCTTTACAAAGCTGGACCTATAAGACGCCTATTATAGGCTCTATATTAAAAAAGGAGATAAGTAGAAGACCGCTTTTAAAACCTAATATAGCCACTTTAAGTATCTGGTAATGCCTTTTAGGTTAGCTAATGCGCCTGTAATATTCCAATTATATATTTACAGAGCCTTAGGGGGACTAGTTAACCGTATATACGTTATTTATTTAGATAATATTCTAATCTACTTAAAAGATAAGGATTAGTACAAGTAACACATCCATAAAGTGCTAGAACATTTAGATAATTAGGGCCTCTACGCCAAGGCGTTAAAGTATATTTTTAATACTAAGCAGGTTAAGTTCCTAGGCTATATTATAACGCCTATAGGCGTAGTTATAGACCTAGTACGGGTGTAGATAATCTAAGAGTGGCTAGAGCTAGAGAGTTACTAGGATGTTTAAGTATTCCTAGGCTTTACCAATTTCTATAGGCGCTTTATTTATAACTACTTAGACGTTGCCTAATACCTATTTAACTATATTACTAAAGCTTCCTAAGACCTGGCCTAAGGAGCAAAAAGCTTAAAGATAGGAAGAAAGAAAACTAAGAAGGGACTAACTAAATAGTATAAACTATAGATATGGTCTGGAAAGGTATAGGAAGCCTTTTAGGAACTATATACAAAGTTTATAGAAGCTCTACTATTGCGGCATTTTAACCTAGATTAGCTATTAATAATAGTTACTAATGGATTAAAATTTGCCCTTATTAGTATCCTACTGCAACCTAATAGGTATCTAGATGCTACCCAGCTCTACTAAAGACCGGTAGCATTCTATAATAGAAAATTCCAGGGACCTAAAGTTAGGTATTATACCCATAATAAGGAACTACTAGCCATAGTTAACTACTTTAAATAGTGGTGATACTACCTTAAGCACGCAAGCCATACCACTTATATACTCTTAGATTATCACAATCTACGCTACTTTATAACTATAAAGGAGCCTATACCTTAATAGGCTAAATAGGTAGAGGAGCTTACATAATTTAATTTTAAGATTAAATATAAGCTAGGGGAAAATAACCCTGCTAATAGACCGTTATAACGACCAGACTATACTAAAGGCTTTAAAATGGGAGAAGGAAAATAGATGGTAGATATCTTACTTCCTATATTATAGAATAAGCTCTAGGTATGTGATGCTTAAGCACCCACAGCTCTAAGCACTAAGTCTTAGGTAGTGTAAACCCTATTAGCTTCTATTAATGTTCCGGCTAGTACCCGGCCCGCTACTAATAAGGGTCTAAATATACCTAAATAGGATATCCCTAATACACTCTTGGAACCTAATAATACGTTACCTTAAATTGCTAAACTATCTCCTTAAACTAAAAGCGAAGCTATAGAACAATCGGAACCTAGAGCCCTATAATAACTAAAGGATTTTAATCTTATAGTAGCCTTCTTAACGTATACGTACTAAAGAGTTATAAGATCTATGGTACCATCTAGTTGCGTACTTAGAGTAGTATAAAACAAAACAGCTTTTACCTAGAAACTATCTAAAAGGTTAATAAATATTATCTATAAGGTGCAATAAAGGGACGCCTTCTATGCCATCTTTAATACGGAAGTAGACCGGAAATATAATAAAAAGGAAGCTGCTAGGCGTTACTATTAGGAACTAAACCTAGTAGGCCTACTGCGTAGATATAGTAAGGTTTGGGTGCTATAATAAGTAAATTTATAATAGAAGATCCTTATAAGGAATTACACTAATCCTTTAGGCGGCTACTATAGTTAAGCCAAGATAGTAAAATTACTTTAACGCAAATACTACTGGCTAAAGCTTAAGCAGGAAGTAAAGGAGTATATTAGCTATTACAAGAAGTGTTAAGTATATAAAATCTAAAGGTATAAGCTATGGGGTTTACTTAAATTAGTTCCCCCCGCTAGTAAGCTATAGCGATATTATGCTATAGACTTTATTATAGATCTCCTGCCCTTAAAAGATAGGTAAGGATAAATATACAATTCGGTCTTAGTACTTATTAATAGGTTTTTAAAGTATGTCTAATACCTTCCCGTTAATAATACGGTTAATATATAAGCGCTTACTAGCCTAATTAAGGAGAAATACTTTCTTAAAGTAGATTAGCCGTACTTTATTATTACTAATAGGGGCAGCGTCTTTATAAGCTAGTACTAATTAGATCTATACTTTTATTTAAAAATAGACTACTATTATAGTATAGCTTTCTATCTATAAATGGACGGGTAAACGGAACGCTAGAACTAGAAACTGGAGTTTTACCTATAAATATATTTAAACTACTAGTAAGATAACTAGTGCGAGCTACTTTTATATGCGGAGTACGCTTATAATTTAGAGTAATATATATTGTATAAGTATACACCAATTTAGATTGCCTACGGCATTTAACTATTTGGGTTTAATAGTATACCTAGCAATTACTAGCTAAGGCCGTATAATTAATTATAGGATCCTACTAAAAAGTTTAAGGATATCTACTAAAGAGTATAAAGATACCTCTAGGAATAGGAGGAGTAATAGAAGTATGCAAAGCAGAGCCTGTAAGATGCCTAAAGTAAGTAAAGACTCTAGTATAACCGCAAATACTAGAACAAGCATTTTGGAGTAGGCGACGAGGTTCTATTATATTTAACAAATATTAAAACCTGCTAACTATTAAGGAAGCTTAATATAAGATACCTAGGTCCCTTTTAAGTTAAGAAATAAATTAATAAGCTAGCCTACCGTCTTTAGCTACCCCTATCTATGGCCTATATATATCTAGTATTTTACGTAAATCTATTAGAGCTATAGTATAGACCACTACTAAAAAAGAACTTCCGTCTAGGCCTAATTAAACACCCTAAAGTAGTGGGCGAGCGGTATAAGGTTAGAGCTATACTATACTATAAGTCTATTAAGAATAAGCTTTAATATAAAGTTAAATAGTTAGGATAGCCTGCTAAGGACTCTATATAGGAACTAAAGGATTACCTTAATTATTACAAAGATATTTTAAAAGAATATTAGGACTAAGGTCTATAATCTATAAACCGCAGAAAGCGCTCTAATACTATAATATTATCGCAACCTATAAAGAAAACTTGTGGTAGGCCGCAAGAGGCTCTAAAGAGTAAGAAATAGGTTAAATTAAATATGGAACGGACAGGCTCCAGAAACTATAAGGATTAATTAGGGCTATGGCCTAAGGCAGGATAGGTCCTCAGCTTTTTTACGTATATAGCATAGAATTAATAGGGTATTTTGCTAAAATTGCATTCCTATTTATTAGTCTATATTAGGAATAGTATTCCTATACCTTTCTAAACGCCTTATAAGGCCTTCCCAATTGCTACTATATATAAGAATCAATCTTAAATGCCTAAATTAAAAGCCACTATGTCTTATTTCTAGGTGTAGGATTAGTATCCATTGGCCTACTAAGTGATAGCTAACGGGAATAAGATCTAGATCCCTTAATAGGAGTATAGGTAGGTATAAAAATAGGGGCAGGCTAATAAGGTGTAGATAGAGCAAAGATCCTTAAACGCTTAACACTAATATTAGGCCCAAACTAGTACTAACGAAGTTCTTAAGGCGTAAGCTTATAGTTAATAAAGATACACTTAAGCCTAGAATAAATAGAGACGTTAGCTAGCTGGTATAGACCAGAACCACTAAGACCTTGCTACAGTAATTGTTAGTTACCTATCCGCTAAGTACCTAAAGGGTAACCTACCTAATACCGCATTATATTGTGCTCTTTTAAAACTTAATGCGCATACACGAACTCCTTCTTATAGTAGATAACAACCTTCTTCTTATCACCCCTATCCTTTACCCTATCCTTAATATACCAACCTTACTCCCTTATTAGGCATTACTGGCTAGCTTGCTGGGAATTATAGGCGGTATAGATAGCTATAGTATAGTCTTAAATTCGACCTAGATATTTAGTATTAGCGCTAAAATAAGAGAGAGCCTGGGCGATATAGTAGTTAAGGATATTAAAGGATTGTTGCCACTTAGGCCTAGGCTATATTAAAGCTTAAAGTTAGTAATGGAAACCTATTAAGGATAGGAAAGCTCACCTTAACATAACTACTACTTTTAGTACATATGCATTAATTATAAGACTAAAGGTATCAGACCTTATATAGTAGGTCTTATTATAAGCATCTAGAATCTTCTTATTAGATTTTTGGTCTTTTAAGGACGTATAGGCAAAATTATTTAGGGAGGACTAGTACTAATTGCGGGTTAGCGGAGGCTAAGGTTTTATATATAGCGGCAGAGCCAAAATACGCTATAGAATTGGCTTAGAAGAGCAGTTAGTAAAAGAACAAAAAGGCATATTAAATTAATGGAAAAGAAGAAAATCTTAATAATATATTAAAGATACGTCCAAAATTGGACGAAGGTTAATAATGGGAAGTAAGGTATTAAGGAAAAGGAGTAGCTTAACAAGTAAGGTATTTTTATACTTTACCTTCCAATACCTTTTTAGTAAATAGCCGTAACCTTACTAATATAACTCCGTTATAATAGCGTAATTTAAAAGAAAGGAAACACGCGTATAAGCTATTTAGCTATTACTTCCTTATAAAAACTAATTACGCGGCCGGGGAAGGCAATTAAGACGTTAATTACATACATATATAGGTTAAATTATACCTAAACGATACTACGGTATTAAAAAACAACGTTATAGACGTTTTTAACAACCGCATAATAGCTAGAGGCGCTATTGTAAAGTGTTCCTCCTATTTACTAGGCAGTAGAGCTACGCTAAAATATAGCACAGGACTACTAGATTTAAAAGCATATATACTAAATCTTAAGAGATAAGTCTCTTTAACTAACTAATTAATACCTTAACCGTATTTAATAGCCTAAAGGCAAATATGGAAGTAATGCGTTAGTAACGCAGGGGATTATAAGAAAGGATTATAGATTAAGATCTTAATAGTTAAAGATAACGGCAAGCTAAGGCTCTATACGTTAAATCCTATACTAAAAAGATTTTACGGAACTATACTAGAACACCAAATTACCTATAATATAGTGCCAAGACATTAGTTTCCCGACACGAACACAAAATTGCGACCATCAAAATTCCAACTCAAAGATCGCGACCTTACTACACCACAATGCAACGCTCGTTCGGCACCGAAATTAGTAGAAATAGAAGGCCTGGAGCTGAGCTTTCAGAGACTGTAAGAGCTGGAATTATTACCGCGTCAGAGGCTGGGGTGTCAAAGCTCAAAATCGCCGCAGAATATCGCGTTAATCGGTCGACTGTTTACGATACAATCAATTAATAGAAAAACCACCACACACTCAAATCTCTACCAAGGCCCGGAGAGCCCGAAAAGCTTACTTGATACCAAAAGCGTCTGCTTATTCGAATTATACGCATGCACCCCCGAATTGACTATGCAGCTCTTAAGTGCTAAGTCACAGTGTTGGAATTACAAGGTCATAAGGTCACAGCGGAGCAGTCTTGAGGGTCTAATTGATGATAGAGATGACGCAGACGATGAATATTGATTGATTCGTGATGCAGTAGATGCGGTTGATGTCTATCTAGATTAACATGCAGAGCTCGCTCTCGCGACGTGTCCAGAGCTTAGTCAGCATCTCTCGCTTAATTCTAACACTCCCCCATGCTGACAACGCTCTCCTCGTCTGTCCCAAATAGGCAATTATAAAGCTATTCCCAAATACCTTGCAAGTGCCATTTGGCCTACGTACAGAGGGAAAACCTATAGTAGGCGAAAAAC
>Ga0307507_10005750_pt1 | contig 19962 bp, 11 predicted proteins | sample 7_EM_MG_FD_207223 | JGI IMG/M metagenome (GOLD analysis project Ga0307507, IMG submission 207223) | Populus trichocarpa ectomycorrhiza microbial communities from riparian zone in the Pacific Northwest, United States - 7_EM | ecosystem: Host-associated > Plants > Roots > Unclassified | place...
CTACCTCTAGTAAACGAACCGCTCTCACCTGTTCGATCTACACCCCTGCACGAGCGCTTGCTAGTGGCGCTTACAATCCACCTGTTGGGCCTTAATTTGATCGTCGAACAGGTGAGCGCGAACAGGTAAAAAAAAGTTAGTAAACCAGCCCTTAGAACGAAGTTCTAAAGCTAGAGGTATATAAGGCTTAGAAAAAGAAATAAGATACTAAAAGAAGCTTATACAAACTACGTTACAAGAGGCGTATAGGTAGAGCTCCTACTAAATAGAAGTTTATGGCATTATATAGAGCTTTTACTCTATTAGATATAGAATTAACTAGTAGTAATATCTAACAAATGTTTTAATACTAAAACTTCTTCCATCGCCTAGAGCCTTACGTACTTAAATCCTAATACGATCGTATAGGAAGATAAGGCTCCTTTATATATTACAAAGATTTACTAGGTCTACTTTAACGCCTACGAGATTTAACGTCTTCTTTAGCTAGGTAATTCGCCTAATCCAAATATAATTAAACCCTATTAGAGCTACCTAAAACGGTTCACTATAAAAAGAAATCTACTTACCTCCTATATAGCTACAGAGAAGGCTTGGCTTATAGCTTAATAGGATCTTAAGCAGTAGCAAATTCAGCAGTAGATTAAGAGGATCTCTTGCTATATTAAAAAGATTATAGAACTTAAAGGAGGCAACGATTATAGAAAGAGAGTGGAGGAAAAGCAGTAAAGTCAAAAGTAACTTTATAAGGAAGCCAATCGTAAGCTTTCTATGATCGTTAAGGTGCTTTAAACGGGCTACGAGACGTTGCGCAATTGCTATAGTTTACCTGACGCCTATCTGCAATTCTTCCTCCCTACGTAGAGCCGTAAGGAAATTAAGGAGATTACTAAGGAAAAGTAGTAAAAATTAGTTAATTTAGTCGTTCTAAATCGACGTTAAGATACTTAAGGCCCTAGCTTAATTATAGATTGACAGCTCTATAATTAAAGACTCTAAAGGAACGATTATAATTAGGTAGTTAAACGAGTAGAGAGCCAAGTAGAAAGCTGAGAATAGCAGAGGTAATTAAGGCCTTAAAAGGCTCGAAAGCCTATAGAATATAAGGTGCGGTAGAATGAGATCAATCAGGTGAACTTTAGACACTAAAACACTACGTTTTAGAAGCTATAACGTATATGATGGGGTTATGAAGGTGACCCTAGTTATGACCGATTTGAAAATCAAAATTTGCCAAACTGCTGATTTGGTAGTAAATAATTAGTAAAAGCCATTATAGTTTATCGCATTGTTAGTAAGAAGTCTTAAAGCCATAAATATATATATAAAAGAGTTTATATAAAGTCGATTTTTAATATTTTAGTTAGAGCTGCTGGCGGAAAGTAACTGTGTAAAGACTCCTACCGGGCGCGGGCGCGGGCGCAGGCGCGGGCGCAGGCGTGGGCTCAGGTAGCAGCACCCAAATTAGTTCGCGCGACGACTCACAAAGCACTACGTAGGGACTTGCCCTTTTAGGAGGAGTTTACCAAGGGCTCCTTTGGCGCGTTCTAAATCTAATTTAGACTCTAAAATTAAGACTTAATCGTGGTGTTGTAGTTATAAAAGTTATGTGGCGCGCACCTGGCCAGGAGCACTTTGATTTTCGCGATGTAGGCGCAAACGTACGTAATGTTCTAACTTAGTGAGGAGGCATCTAAACCAAATAAGGTACGGAGGCAGCGTTCAAAAGTTCCTGGCCCCCCCTGTCGTAGTGGCGTGCGCTAGCCTTTAGTAGCTTAGTGTGGCGTAAGCGATGCTTGGCGCGCACCGCGGGGTTGCGGCATATACAACTCTCCCCTCAATACTACAATCTATAGGCTTTTAAAATACATCAAATCCTTATTATGTCTTACTATTTATAATGGGTAACTCATATAATATCTGTATAAGGGCTCAGGCCCTTACTATGAAGATTTGTGGCAGCACAAATGCCGACATTTAAGCCGCCACTGGAATAAGCGTCTCCCGCATTAAATCGGTCGTCCAAGAAGCACGGAAACGCGGCTTTAACGAGGCCAAAAGCCGCACAATTCTTAATATCTACCTTAGAGATGTACCTCAATTAGGTCGTCCAACTAAACATACGTCTGGTAAGATTCAAGAAGTTATTAAGAAGGTCCGTCGTGACCGCTATGGCAGAGAAAAGAGTACTGCGCAACTTAGTCTCGACACTAATATTAGCGCCACAACTATATGGCGAATCCTTAAGTCGCAGAACTTCTGTAAGACCAAGCCTACTCGCAAGCCTGGCCTTTCAGCGCAGATAAAGAAGGATAGGTTTGAGTTCTGCCTTCGCTATAAGAACTAGACTTTAGAGGATTGGATGAACATTATCTGGAGCGATAAGACTTTAGTTGTTCTTAGCTATCACCTTAGAGGCTATCACGTATAAAGGCAGCCAGAAGAACGCTTTCTTAAATCTATAATAAGACCTCAGTGGAAGGGCTATTCAGAGTTTATGTTCTAGGGCAGCTTCTTATATTACAGAAAGGGCCCCTGCCATATTTGGACCCCCAAGACAATATAACAACAAGCTGCTGCAATAGCTAATCTTATTAGAATTAACGCCAAACTTAAACCTATCGCGAGAGCAGAATAGGAGCTTACTACCGCTATAAGGAGAACGGGAATTCAAAATCTTACAGGCAAGAAACCTGTATAGAAATAGAACAAAAGGCACGGTAAGCTTGTAAGAGGTAATGGTAAAGGAGTTAATTGGTATCGCTATATAACATTTATTCTCACGCTAAAGCTAATTCCGTTTACTTAAGCTTGCCAAAAGAGTCTTCTAAATACGCTAATTCAAGAAGACAAGGCTCCCTCTCACGTAGCCAAGTATCACGACCTTTTAATAAGCGCTGCAGAAGTTCAACGCCTTACTTAGTATAGTAATTCGCCCGATATGAATATAATAGAGCCAGCATGGCCACACCTTAAGAGAGTTACTACTAAGAAGGGCGCCCTTACAGCTCAAACGCCTGCTAAGAAAGCCTGGTATAAAGCATAGAGGGAGCTAGAGCAGTGGCGAATTCAGCGTTAGATTAAGAGGATCCCTCACCATATACAGGAGATAATAAGGCTTAAGGGAGGCAACGAGTATCGCAAAGGCTCATCGGATGAGCCATATCAACCAGGGCCACCAGACCACCAAGTTCCGCAGCACGATTGGGAGGATATATCTAATATTAAGGAGGAAGAGCCACAGCTAAAGCCAAAGCTAAAGTCACGGCAGCGTGCTCTAAAGAAGGCACCAGCAGCAGCAGCAACTAAGAGCGCTGCTGGCGCTGCTCTTACTGCTATCTTCGCGATACAAGAAGCTCATAAACCATCTCAAGAACCACCCCAAGAGCCTCTAGAGCCACCTCCCAAATCACCTCTTAAACACCACAAGCTCCACCTCCAGAGCTACGACGAAACCCACGACGCCACCTGCCAATTAAGCTACTCAATGAGACGTTTATTGAGCCCGAACAAGAGCCGCAACAGCAGCAGGAGCCACAGCAGCAGGCTGAGTCATCAAAAGGAAAGAAGCCACGGCGAGGTGGTGGACGAGGTGGTGGACGAGGTGGTGGACGAGGTGGTGGATGAGGTGGTGGACGAGGTGGTGGACGAGGTGGTGGATGAGGTGGTGGATGAGATGGTGGACGAGGTAGTAGGCGAGGTAGTGAGCAGAAGCAGTAATCCTATATATCACCACACCAGGTGGCTATTATGATGTCATATATCTATGCTCTCGTCGTAGAGAGCCAAAATCCATCTTCCATACCAGCCTCTTTCCTAATTTGGAACGCCAAGAAAGCGGTTTGTGGCTTATTGGTGGCGCATTGGTGGCGCAGGGGGGCCAGGAACTTTTGAACGCTGCCTCCGTAGGGGGTGTGCGCGTATCATTTAGGGGGTGTAGGCTGTAAAATACGCACCCGTGCTTGCGCGTACGTTAGTATAAAACTATTAGGGACCTCCGTAACGTTATGGGCTTTCGCACAAGGTTCGGCTTTTATAGAGACTTGCTGTTCGCTAGGCTGTTAAAGCTGCTTGTAGACGATCTTCTGCATCTAGAGCACGCGGCCAGCAAGGCATGGCTTTGGTAATATGGAGTTCTGTGCAAGGGAAGTAAGGAGAAAAGATAATGTGTTGATGTTCAAAGCGGCAGTATATTTTAGGCAATAAGTTAGCCTAAATAAGAAGGCGGTAATGTAAATCGGTCATAACTAGGGTCACCTTCATAACCCCATCACATACGTTATAGATGATATATTATTAGTATCAAAAGCTTTAATTAAGTAGATTGAGTTGATTTTTGGTGGGGTCTTGGCATCGAAACGACGCTTTTCCCAAAAAGGAAGGGGAAATTCAATTTTGCGTTGTCCTCCGTACCCGAGATTAGGTATTTGCAGCCTTGGCGCCGGTCAGTGCTTTTACAGCCTGATTAAGAGCCAAATCTGAACCAACAACTATATTTCAGGGTACATAGAGCACTTACCATAATATTCCACCCTCTATCCACCACCCTTGAATTAGTTGGACGCTACAGAGATAGGCAACCCAGCCTCAACTCCATCCCTCCAAGCCATGCCGCACCTTCAGGACCGCAACTCACGACCACCTGCGGGAGCCCATCAGTCCGTCTTTGAGTCCGTCCTCCCGTCTTTCCCCTTCTCCATCTCCCTCCTACCACCCCACCACCCCCACTCCAACTTCTTCCTCTCCTTCCTGCCTCCGCCCTTATCCAGTTGGCTCACCGGGCCCACCATACCCCTTTCCAAATCCACGAAGCTCCTCCCAATTTCTGCGGTATCTTCCTCCTTCCCTTTGTCCTTATTCCACCAACCCCACCTCCTCTTTAAATGCCTATGCGTTTCCTTCACCTTGGCCGGGACCTTCTTGATCTTTTCTACCGGGTGTCTGGTGAAAGCCAGGAATAAAGCCACGATGATTACCGCAATAGAGATTGAGCCCATGAGCGCAAGGACGGTATGCAGGGCTTTGTTCGTTTCGGTGCCGGACCAGTCGCGAACATTCATGCCGAAAAGAGAAGTGAAGAAGGAGAGAGGGAGCTGTGATGTGTCAGCATATTATGGTACTCTAATGAGGGAGAGGAGTCAAGTCTGAGGGAGGGGAACACGTAGCAGGTTGGAACGAGGAACGAGTTAGGATGGAGTGGCATGGATCCAGCAATACTCGAGAAGATAGTATATTGAGAAGTTTCAAGTATCAGTGATATCGTTACGGGAATGGACTTGACTTATAAAATGTACTTGACTTACGAATATGATGGTGAAAATCGTGAAAATCATAATAGCCCGATTCTGCTCGCCTGCTGTCTGAGCCGCCATCCTTGCAATGAAAGCCTCCACAACATTACTCTGCTTCTGCTTCATATCCAATAGAGACTCATAGTCCTTGATGGCATTGGCAGTCGAAGTAAGCAGCTCTCTGACCTCATTTTGGTATTTCTTTATATGATAGCCCCCATCCTTCAGCCAATGGATTGCTTGGCTGTGCTTGCCCTCACCGGTATCGAGCACCGCGTAATCATGGAGTAGATCGTCTACTACCTCGTTTTGGCGGGAGAAGAGTTTGACAAGCATATTCAGCTCATCTTTGACGTCTCGAAGTTGTAAGAGCGCTGAGAGATCTTCGCTTGGATCAAGGACCTCGACAATCTCACGGATGGAGGAGTCACCGGCATATGTTGGGGTGCGTTCCCGGAAGATCTTTCTGATTAGTTCTTGGCTGTAGGAGAAGCGCTTGAAGGACAGGCTTTGTTGTTCAGCCTAATAACTGTTAGAATCGATCGTTCTGGGCGAATAAGGTTAGATATGGGATGGACGATCGTACAAGCTCGCAGATCCATTCTTGGAAAATCGTAAAGACCTTCAAGTCTCTGTCCGTGGTCTTTTCCAAGAAAACAGTGATTGCATGCCAAACGGCCAATGCAGCAAAGTCGAACGGATCTGCGCATTGCGAGGCAAAGCGCTGATCTCCATTGACATCATCGTATATTTCGTTTCGCAAGTCACCTTGAACGATGGCAAGTTTCGAAGGCGGTTTGAATAGGGAATACTGAGCTTCTACATTGTTCTTGGGATCTAGATCCTTCTCCGCAGAGAGTTCTTCTTCAGCTGTGAAGAAAGTTGTTACGGTGTCTGAGCGTCAATGTTACTATAAGGTGAAAGTGGACGTAGATTTGGAGAAGTATACCAGAATCGATGACCCAGCACCACAGTTGATCTACCATCAGAACTTTGGCGACATTCTCAGATTTGGCTCTGAGATCAGCCTAGTAGAGATGTCATTAAGAAGAAAAGCGCGGATGCAAGGGCTTCTGGAACTCACGGATTGGAAAGCACTTCGGGTTAACGTCTCACTTGGATTTGTTGGCCTTAAGGGTGATTCTGGCTTTGTACACTTGTACAATACTTGGTCGTGGTCTCGTACAGAGGTGTCCTCCAATGTAGGGTTGCCGAATTGGTCAAGCGAACGCCGAATATGTAGTGGAAGCCCAGACGAGTCCATCAAATATTGCCAAATCAGTTTATTTTCCATGGACTTGCCATTTTCCACCCCGTCGTTGATGGGCTGGTTGAGCGGGTCTTCCATTCTCTTCTTGACCAATGCGTTGCGCTGCTGGAGGCCTCTAAATGTATCCCAATGAAGATAAGGAAACTGAAAGGCCGTTAACCAGGCCATTTTGCGGACAGTGCATGAATGCTATTATCCACTTACGTAGATGCAGAGCTGGGGTGATTCAATTGGACTCGCCATCGATGCAATATGGACTGAGCTTCTCACGTTCAACCCCGAGTCACTTGGAGTTTTCGGGAGAAAGAGTTGACAGAAAGGCTGCATGAAACGTCCGTGCGGTAGCCCATGACGGGAATTATATTGTTTCGAATTCCAGTATTGTTTGTCGAGGAGAGCGCTGCTAAGGCGAGGTTTGTTACGCTCATCTTGAATTGCCTCCGAGATGATAGCTGGCCGAGGATATTCGCAATCTTGTACCAGCTTCTTGGTCGTTTCTAAGTACGTCGACTTTTCGCGAAGATCCTCAATGACTTGAGATGCTTCGGGTATGATCCCAGCCTCTCTCGGATCAGGGATCTTTTGCGCAGTTTTGAGAAGGCGCATTGCCTTCAGTGGATCCTTAATGGCCTCATCAACACTTGGGACTTCAATCTGGTCTTCCTGTTGCTCGATGAGTACTGCTGCCTTGAGGAGTTGTGACTTGGCCGGATCTTCAAGGGTGGTGTTTAGCGGAGTGACGGGCGTGCCTACAGATTCCGAAGACGCAGATTCTGGGGGGCAAACCATGTCTTCTACAACATGAACTGATTCGGCTGCTTCTTGGAAACGCCTGATCTCTCGCTCCTTTTCAACTACTTGGAATATTTTCTCCACCCACACCATATTGTTGGCCGGAATATTGATCCACCGGAAGCGGGAATGTGAAATGTCCGGAAGTTTATAAGCAGGTGGAGTGCTTATCTCACTTTCTGTCTCCCTTTCCTCTAGGTCAGTGTACGTCAGAAAATCAGTATCAACAGGCATGCGCGGCGGAGCTTGATCGTGATTTTCGCCGGGCAAGTTGAGAGAAACGTTCTGGTGTCCTATCTGGTTTACTTTCACGAGGCCCTTTCTTGGTGGTGCGAAAGAGTCAAGTTGGAGAAATTGCAATTCGTTCGTCTTTGCATCGTGTAGGGATATAAGTGGTTGCTTGGATATTGACCCTGCCGGATCAGACGGGTCACCTGATGCCGGATTTGCAAGACGTTCTTGGCTTTCATTCTCATCTTTGACGGCAGATTCCACCCTCTGCTCCAGGCAAGCCGCCGGTCCATCATTTAGTAGAGTCCGTAGATACGGATACACCGACCACAATTTGATGAATGCTTGGTTTTCTTCAATCAGGTCGTAGAACAAATGGACTTCGACTTTCAACTCCTTTTCTAGCCACCTTGGATCACGCTGTCCCTTCAATGCGAGTCGGTCGATTAAAGTACGAAGGCCAGCGACATACGCAATAAACGCGGCGGAACTTGGGTCATCACCGAAACGGGGCAGGGCAGCATGATCTGATTTTACGGGAATAGTTTCCTCGCATCCAATCAGAGGGTAATCGGTGCCGCTCATTTCGGCACATTTATGACCCACAATCTTAAATCTTTAGCAACTTCATCATACAGCACTTCAGAATGATTACTTACCAATCTCCTGATTGACGCTGAACCAGTTCGGTCCGCGATATTTGATGTAGCTTTGACTTCCAAAGTAGAGTCCTTCGTCTCAAAGAAGCTCCATATTTTCTCCATATCGATGGCTAACGGGTAAAATGCTTGGCTGAAATGCTGGAGTCCGTCAAGGTTCTCGACATTCTGCAGGTCAGAACGCAATCGGTCGCTCATTACGGGTTTGAGGTTCAGGAGCCTTGCAACCGCGTGCTTATAAGTGCTTTGAGACAGTACTGTACTGCCATAATCTAGGCAACGTCAGGCAAATACATCAAACGCAGAAAATCACAGGACTTACGTGGAGTGCCGAAGAACGTGATACCGCAGCATTGTCTTTTGATTGCTAGATAGGTCGCCTCGTTGGTACCGTTGGCGAGCACTAAAGCACGCTTCACGACCAGACCGCCTGTGCTATGTCCAACGAAGTGTATAAAACGCTCTCCCAAACCGCCTTCAACTAGTTCCTTGAGAAGATCATTCGCATATTTGGTGATGCCGTAGGCCTTGAGATTATCCGGTCTCTTGAACGAGTACAGAAATACTCTAGCTTCCGGCACGTCAGAGAACATGTGTTGCCATGGTCGTGAACCGAGTTGGCCTGGATATCGAAACGTAGTTTTGGGATCCGCTCCGATTGCCGGGACAGTGACAATGCTGTTCTGATGTCAGTGCGTCGTCGCTTTAAGGATGTACTCTCTGGTCTACTTACTCGATTTTGGTCTGGATGTCGTCTGGAGTAGCTAATTCAAGGGGCATCGCGGTATGGACCAGTCGCCACAATTAGTTCAAGGTTCAGATTGCTGAGGTCAGTAAATGAGAACCATTCTAGGTCGGGAGGTCTGGGATGTCGATCCATGCTGGGTAAACAAGTATTCGAGATAAAGTGGGGTGAGCAATCGACTTGTCATGCCGCGTTAGATTACTACATCCGGCGTTTGGCTGCAAGTGACGTACGGAGATGTTCTTCGGTTGCGTTTGAAGAATTCAACATCGACTGGGAAAATCTGTGTGGCAATGGAGTGATGACTGTATTCCTGGCGAATCAAAGACAATATTGGAGTTATCACTCATGTGGAGAGACTAGATTAAGCAGTGGGCGGAGGCGACAGTACAGCTCGCTTTCTAGAGGAACATGTTGACCGGGATCTCGGCAAGACTATCTTTCCCGCGTCCCCGCATTGTACACTTTAGGCCATGAAAAGCGCTTGTGAATACTGTTGTGGCTAGGAAAAGTGGTTGGAACACATGGATGCATTAGAGTCAAGAAGGTCACGAAGGGACTTGAGAGCTGGAGACAAAAAGGAATAATGGAAGGTGAAGGAAAAGAAGAAACAAGCTTGTATGCAAACCTCATCAGTCTCCAAATAGTCAGACATGGCGTCGAAGACACTCCGCATTGAGGAGGATACTATGAATGCAATTCAACGGTGGAGTTGCGATACTCGCCGAATTATGGCCTGATGGGGTGACGTCCGTTCGGCTGACAACATCAACCAATGCTGAAACTCTCAATACCGACATTGCATGAAGCCACAGTCCTCTCGATTCTACCACCTTCGAACGAACGCCGAGAAGCCAAACAAGGAGCCCAGCCACCAATTGGTGATTGACGTAAGTCGGATCGACGGCGAAGCGGCAGAGAGGGTATCGACTACCGGGGCCGCGAAGCAAACCATCACACAGGGCATAAAAGTTCCGTTTATTTCGACATCCACCTCCTGCCGATTGAGGCTTAATAGCTTTATATAGCGTAACCCCAATCTAGCCTAGTACAACGCCAATCTATATAGTAATTTGTAGGCGCGTGTAGACGTCCGGCCCGTGTTGTTCTAGAAATTTAATGTGGTTACAAGTCGGTCAGGCCACGCTAAAGGGTGGGTCTACCATAAGCGCTAATGCACAATCCCTGCATGGGGCAGCCTTAGCTAAAAATATAAGATTACGTAGTTAACCAAGCGTAAATCGCTTATCCCACCATATAACTTACATCTTAGCTCTAAAACAAAACCAACCATTATAGGTAACTAGTTATAATGTGTTTATAATATATTTAGAATGTATTCTAATTTAAATAGATCTATCTAATAATTACTAGCTACTAGATTTCTCTAGTAATAATAAAAATAAGTTTAAAATTAATTTAAAAGACAGTGTCCTTAGGTTAAAAGATTATATGCTAGAAAAGAGTTAAATATAGCTACAAGATTAGATTAAGGTAAGTTTTTAATATATTCTAAATATGTTCTAATATAGTTCTAAATATATTTAGTCTAAAGTTTTTTATATTATATTTCTTACCAAGGCATCTACTAATCCTCTTACTATACTTATAATTAAGGATTATTTAAGTCTTCTAAAGTACCCATAGACGCTATATAAAGGCTATACTTACCATATTAACTTAAGAGGCATAGATGCATAAAAAGCCGTATAGTGTAATAGAACCTTATAGCAAGAACTACAGTGGGTCCTATTATTAGGCTAGGTATATAGATATAAATAATAAGTCAACAACGTAATAATAACTGGTAGAGTGGTTGCCTAATAGATTAACTCCAATTATATTCTAAGATTTACTGTAACGGAACCTTGTAGCAGGAACTACGGTGGGTCCTATTATTAGGCTAGGTATGTAGGTAAGAACAAATCAACAATATAATAATAACTGGTGGAGTGGTTACCCAACAGATTAACTCCAATTATATTCTAAGATTTACTATAAGGAGAGAACTATCTACGGTAGGGACTAAGGTCCTTTAAATACACAACCATACTCCTAAGAAATCCTCTCTTGTACGTGAGGTACGTAAGGTATGTAAGGTACGTAATAGACCTTACAGACCTCACAGACCTTATAGAGCACGTTATGTGACCTTAGTTACCATTCCTCGTTATATAGCTCCACCGGCTCCATCCTAAACCGTACCTATATTAACCAACTAGCTTCCGCCAACTCTTCTCCAAGTAGTTATAACATTATACTTAAAGCGTCCGTAATACCATCCCCCTCCTCTTTATCTTTGTCCTTAAAGATTCCTAATATCTCCAAGTTGTCTACTAAAGGTATAATGTCCATTTAATTAATCTGGTTAATATCCTTACTTATTATACCTAAAGCATCTTCTTCTTCTTCGTTCTAATAATATGCCCATACTATGGCTGCCATACTATTGCTTAGTGAAGTTATGCCATCTCCATATTCTTGTTGTGCGAAAGAGGGGTTAGTATGCGTTGCGCTGGCGAGTCCTTCGTCCCAGCAACCCTCTTCCTACTTGGAGTGTATTAAGTCAAACATTTGATTGCTATGCGACGTTTGTTTAGTTTTTAACGCTAAATATACGCGTCCTATAACTCTTAACAGTCTTTGAGTTTCCTAAGTAACTTATTATAAGGTCTTGTGTTTAATCTACCACTGCGAAACTTAACAGTAAACTCTTAAGCGCCTTAGATAAACTTTGTTGTTTATAAAAAGCAAAGTAGGAGGCTATAGCTACTTAACAGCGTGCCCTTAAAGCCCGTCTATTGGCCTCTACCCGTCTTCTTTATCTTAAAAAAGTGCGTAAGAAGGTCCATTCTAAGAAGTAGAGGCTTGTTTAATAGGGTCTTAATAAGCTAGGTAACAAAAGAACTAGCTCTCCTCCTGCAAGGGAAATAACTCCAAGTAGCTCGGCAATTGCTCCTCTTAGGTCCCCCTTAGGTAACTCGTTCTTTAGCAATTCTTTTTTAATACTCCCAAACCTGCTTTCTTTTAATACTCCTTTACCTTTCCTATAGCGTTCTTTAGGTTGCTTAATAGTTCCTAGATAGTCTTATTATAGCCTATTCACTTTACTTTATACTATATTTCGTTATCTATATCCTTGTAACTAATAATCTTTAAAACTTGCTATTTATCTTCCTTTTATCCTCTATACGTGTCTGCCTTATAGACTGGTGGCTTAACATTCCCATATACTAGCTCTAGCATTGCAATATATTATATAGGGTAGATCTTTATTTTGGCTAGTAGGTTTAACTTATACATAACTAATAAAATCCTTTGCTTAATTTTAAAAGGTCCTAGTCTAATATAGTCCAACTTCTTGCTTAGTCGTTAACTCTTAAAATTTTTATATAGTAGCCACACTCTATCTCCCTCCTTAAGATCTGGTCCCTTAGATCTCTTATCATCGTAGTACCTTTTTATTTATTTTTATACTAGTTTAGCTGTTTCCTTAAGGTCTTTATAAAGATTTATTAACGTCTCCATTTTTTATTTAGCTGTGCTACTTGTCTTTTTTACTTAATATGGCGATAACGATGTTCTTAGTTTATATCCATAATTCGCCTTAAATAGTAATGTCCCCATTCCTTCTTATAGTGTTGCATTGTATATAAACTATATAACTAGTAACAATAATACCCAATTGTTTTATACGTGATTAATATAATGCCTTAGATACTATTCTAGTGTCTAGTTTAGTCTTTCTGTTTATCCGTCTGTCTGCGGATAATATACTATAGATATTACTACGCGAACTCCTTATTCTGCCAGAAACACTTCCTAAAATGCTGTTATAAATCTTAGATCTCTGTCTAATATAATCTTATTTAATGCTCCATGTCTTGCAAATACTTCCTTTATATAGATTCTAGCAATATCTTCTGCTAATATCTCTTTAGTGTATACTATAAAGTATTCCCACTTTATTAGCTTATCCACTATTACTAAAATCGCGTTATAATCTTGTCCTATAATAGGATCTCTTAACTTTAGTAACTTAACAATAAAGTCCTATAATATAACTTCCTATAGTCTTCCTAGTATTTCGACAGGTTATAGCCCTCCGTACGGCTTATGCCTTATTAGTTTATTCCTTTAGCAATTTAGATATTCTTTTATAACTTATCTTACTAGCCCCTAGATTCCTTAAATAATATACTCCTCTTAAAGCCTTAACACTAAGCCTGTAGCTCTATTATGTCCTTATATTATTCCCTTATGGAATTCCTTAATAAATTCTTCTGCAATAGACTTAGGTATATACGTTGCTTCTCTATTTTTATATTGCTCTAAGTTTAGATCCTCTACCTATACTTCTTAAATCTTCTATATCTAATCACTTTCTAGTAACTTATAGATCTGACTTTCCTTAGTTACTGTAATCTTTAGATAATTATACCTAATTAATCTATTTTAATTCTTTTGCAATAAAGCTCCTAATAGCTTCTTATTACTTTATAGTTTAGCCTTTCTGCTTAGAGTGTCTGCTCATGCATTGTCTGTACCCTTAGTATACTGAATTTTAAAATGGTATTCTATAAGCATTTCCGCCTATCTAACCTATCTTTAGTTGAGTTCCTTTATTGTTAGGAATCCTATAAGGTTCTTATAGTCCGTCTTAACCATAAATGGTTTCTCTGTGCCTTGTAAAAATACTCTCTATTCCTTAAGTGCTGTAACTATACCTAACAACTCCTTGTTATAGATGTCATAGTTCAACTCTAGTAGTGTCATTTTCCGACTATAGTACGCTACTGGATACTACGTGTCCTGATGCTTCTGTAGCAAATATACTCCTAGTACAAAGTCTAATACGTCTATCTTAACAACCGTTTCTAACTTTGGTTAATAGATCTTAAGGATCGGTTCTTAGGTAAACAACTCTTTAAGTTCCTAGAACAGCTCCTTCTATTTACTACCCCAAACCTATAGTTCCTCTTTCTTTGTTAGCCTTGTAAATGGCTTAATGCTTTTTAATTATTATGCTATAAACCTCCTATAGTAGTTACAAAACCCTAGAAACGACCTTAACTGCGTAATATTCTCTGGTTCTTGCCAACTTACTATAGCTTTGACTTTCTTTAGGTCCATACTAATTTTCCCTAGTTTAATAATAAATCCTATAAAATTGGTCTTTACTATAAAGAACTCGTATTTCTTAATTGCTACTGGTATCTATTCTTCCTATAGTCTCTTTAAGACCTATTTAATGTGTTCTCTATGTTCTTCCTTATTCTCTAAGTAGATAATAATATTGTTAAGGTATACCATAATAAACTTATCTAGGTGTTCTCCTAATACACTATTAATTCGCTTCTGGAATGTTACTAGTGCGTTTATAAGCCCGAATTGCATAACTAATAGTTTATATAGTCCTTCCTTTGACCTAAAGGCTGCCTTCTATTTGTCGCCTTCCTTAATCCTAATTTAATAGTACGCCTATCTTAGATTTATCTTTGTAAAGATCTTTACGTTGCCTATCCTGTCTTAGATTTCGCTAATTAAGGGTAAAGGATACCTATCCTTTTTAGTAATACTGTTTAACTGTCTATAGTCTATATACATCCTAAGTTTTCTATTTTTCTTTAGGATAAATAGTACTGGATATCCTGCTAATAACTATAACGGTCTAATATATCCCTTACGTAAGTTCTCCTAGATAAACTCCTTAAGCGCTACTAACTCCGTTTTAGTAAGCTTATAGATTAGAAAGAACTTTAGACTTATTCCTTCTTCTAATTCTATCTTATAGTCCCATGCTGTATGCTCTAATAGCTTTTCACTTTCTAATAACCATAACTTTTTACCATACTTGTGGTATCTCTTTAGTATATAACTTAAGCTTCGCTTAGTCTCTTTATATATTGCTCCAACTTGGTACTATACTAACTTAATTTACTATCGCACTTTACGCTATTAAGTATTCTTAATATTAACCTAACCTGTAACCCAATCGATCTTTAGATTATACTTCTGTAACTAAGGCATTCCTAGTATCGCCTCATCCTGTCCTAATAGTAGGATATTAAAAGACATTTTAACTGGTCTTCCTTTAATAGTTAACTGAATAGGTCCTATTTTAAAATTAATAATGCCTCCTCTATAGGCTATCTAATCTCCTAAAATTATTATAAGTAAATATGGGTATTCCTTCTATCTATATAGTAACCCTATCCTTTCTACTGCCTTTGGTAATATATGGTTTTTAGTTGCTCTACTATCTACCAACACTTTAAACTGTTAATCTTGCTATTTAGCTTATAAATTTAGGTATTAACCTTAAATTCCTTTAAGGGTCTAAGGCTTTAACACTAGTTCCCTCTAATTCTATACGCCTCCCCTTTTCCTAACTGTTGGCTGCTAGATCTTACCTATACTTAGTCTAACCTTAGCCAATACTTAGTTTATTTCTTTTCCTCTATATACTATAGACAAGTGTTCTCTAGGCATTCCCACCACTATTATCTATCTAGGTATTCTTCCGTAAGGAATCTTCCTAGTTAAAGTATTAAGTCCCCTTAACCTTATACTTCTACTAGGTACTATCTATATATATACTTAGCGTTTCTAAACCGCTTTTCCTCTAGTGCCTAATATATCCTTACTAGGTACTTCTAGTTCTTATCTTTTAGTACTCTATGTATATTACACGTGTTATCTATATAAGCTATCCATAATAGTATATAATGCGCTGCATATTTTAGGTTAACTCTTAGTTTGTCTTTATTCTTAAGTTTAAACCTATACCTGGTTAACCTAACCACTAGTATCTCTGCTATAGGTACTAAGATTTGTCGCTTACTTCTCTAGTCCCTAGATCCTTCTTTTAGGTTCCTTAACGTTATAATTAATGCTCCTTTAATATAACTTATACGTTTCTCTATAATGGGTTAGTCTTAGATAACTTTTTTATTTAGCCATATATAGAAATCTGCCTATTTGTTATTATGTCGTTGCCTATACCACTTTCCGTATAACTGGTTTAGTATATATAGTCTATCTATTAGTGTTACGGACGCTTTAAGTATGATATTACGACTACTTGGAGAAGAGTTGGAGGAAGCTAGTTGGTTAATATAGGCACGGTCCAGGATGGATCCGGTGGAACCATATAATAAGGAATGGTAAGCGAGTCATATAATATTATACGCAGTATACGGAGTATACGCAGTGTACGTCTATGTATAATACGTATAACACATACCTCACGTATAAGAGAGAATTTCTTAGGAGTATGGTTGTGTATTTAAAGGACCTTAGTCCCTACTATAGATAGTTCTCTCCTTATAGTGAATCTTAGAATACAATTGGAGTTAATCTGTTAGGCAACCACTCCACCAGTTATTATTACGTTATTGTTTTATTATACCTATATACCCAGCCTAATAATAGAACCCACTATAGTCTAAGCTATAAGGTTCCGTTATACATTCACTACTAAGGTTACGGTATTAGAACAAAATCGAACAATATGCCACCAAGAGCAGTACTAGTTACAACAGCATCGACGGGAGCCACAACCTTAGGGCCAGGTGATACCAGTATAGACAATAGGGATTCTTAAGTGGTTACGCAAGGTTAGTTATAAGAAATAGTTAATCACTTATAAGACAATAATAGGATACTTAAAGAACGTATTAATGGAATTAGAGTAGTAAAGATTAAGTTACCTTTAATTAAACAATTTTTAGGAGAGAAGTCAAAGCTTAAAGGATTTCTTACGCAAATATACTTTAAGGTAGTATAGAAAGGAGCGAAGTTAGCAACATTATTAGATTAAGTAGCCTATACAGGATTGTTCCTAATAGGGAGGGTACTTAAGTGGTTTAAACCATATCTCACGGAAATACAGGCTAATGGCATAACAACTACTAACCAAGATGTACGGTATATATTTGCTAGTTGGAACGGGTTCGTAGAGCAATTAACACAGATATTTAGAGACCTAGAAGCTATAACTACAGCGGAACAAAAGCTTTAGAACTTAGTATAACGCACTTTAGCAATTAAGTATACAATATAGTTTTAAACACTAGCTATATAGGTTAAGTGGAACAACAAGGCGCTTATAGCATAGTATAAATAGGGACTTAAGGCTAAAGTCTAGGACGTAATTATTCTAATAGAAGATACGGATACTCTAAGAGAGTTAATAGATTAGTTAATAAAGATTAATAATAGAATCTACTAAAGGGAACAAGCTAAGAGAGGGCAAGACAGAGTTCTACAGTCATATAAGGCGCAGAGTACGCAACGACAAATATAGAGTTAAAAACTATGGAATAGCGCAGAGCTAATGGACCTAAGTGGTACCAAAGAAACCTAAAGATGGGAAAAGAAACTATAGAAACCTAAAGGTTAAGGATTAAGTAATTAAAGGACCTAGGAGTAGAGGCCAAACCAGGGATTTTAGCAGTAGAAGACGTTTAGGCGGACTTTATAGCAAGAAAAATGGTTTAAAGATAGAGCTTATATAAATTGCGGAAAATAGGGTCATTTCGCCAGAGACTATAGAGGTGGTTAGAATAACCACACAGTAAAGGGAACTAGACTAGCAGACAGCATATATATACAGAGGGACGATAGTGTACTATAAGGAACAAAAGAGTGTTTAATTAATAGTTTTACGTATTATTACAACAACGCATGCCGAATTTATAAGGACGCTAAGTATAGCGCAAGCTATTAGCTATAGGAGCCATTATTATCTAAGTTTAAAGGAACCAATAAACCAGCTCATAGATCGGACATTAAAGACAATAAATTCAACATAGGCGAAGTATTTACCGACAATAAGGCAATAAAGGCAGCTTACTAGAAGTATACAGACCTTAGAGAAGTCAAAATAGAAGTAGAGACTAAGACTATTACAAAATAGGGTTTAGTAACGGGTATAGCAACACCATTAGATACAATTTCCATCGCTTTATAAGATAATAGGAGCAACGTTTAGAAGAAACTAAGCAAGTAGATAACTGCTAGTACTAGCTCATTACTTAATAAAGGTAAAAGGCTATAGGCTCAAGATTCTCAAGAAGAGATAAGAGAAGCTTAAGATTTTTAAGATAAGATAAAACACACCTAAGGACCCATAGTAGACAAAAACCAATAGGAAAGGGTAGTAACTCAGTTTAGTAACAAACGAATAAGTATAGGACGCAAGTTTAAGAACTACAAGTTCGGAGAATAAATAAGAATATTAGCAATCCTAGGTAAATACAGTGTTTAGCCTAAAGATTAAACGGTTAATACCAGGATTAAAAAGTAAGACGACTATAAAGATCTAGCTATAAGACGCAGAAAACAAGAAACTATAGATAAGTTTAAAACAAGAATTATCGCATAGTAAGAGCAAAAGCTAGATAAGAGATTAGCTATGCTAGGTTATATAAGGGACAGAGCACCTATATAAAGAATTACTAATAGGCCGAGTGCAGGGACACCTAGGGTAAAGTAGTTAAATAAACTAGAATAAAAAGAGGATCTAGATATTCTAACTAGGTTTAAAGAAAGATATACTAAAGGATATTATAATGCAGCGATAATAAGGTACTTTCTAATAGATAGACCATACACACTAAACCAGTTGTATGGAAAGTGGTATAGGCAATAATATAACGATAAATAGGAAGATTTTTATATATGGCTAGACAAAAAAGTTATCCAAGACTAACCTATTATAGAGAAACGCATAAGTCACATTAAAGGAGCATTAATTATAATGTTAAGGAACCTAGAAGAGGGATCTAGGGACTAGAGAAGTAAGCGACAAATCTTAGTACCTATAGCAGAAATACCAGTGGTTAGGTTAACTAGGTATAGGTTTAAACTTAAGGATAAAGATAAACTAAGAGTTAACCTAAAACATGCAGCGTATTATACACTATTGTGGATAGCTTGTATAGATAACACATATAATATATATAGAGCACCTAAAGATAAGAACCAGAAGTACCCAGTAAGGATATATTAGGCACTAGAGGAAAAGCGGTTTAGAAACGCTAAGTATATATATAGTTGGTACCTAGTAGAAGTATAAGGTTAAGAAGACTTAATACTTTAACTAGGAAGATTTCTTATGGAAGAATACCTAAATAGACAATAGTGGTAGGAGTGCCTAAAGAACACTTATCTATAGTATATAGAGGAAAAGAAATAAACTAAGTATTAGCTAAAGTTAGACTAAGTATAGATAGGATCTAGCAGCCAATAGTTAGGAAAAGGGGAGGCATATAAGACTAGAGGGAACTAGTATTAGAGCCTTAGACCCTTAAAGGAATTTAAGAATAATACCTAAATTTAAGAGCTAAGTGGCAAGATTAGCAGTTTAAAGCGTTGGTAGATAGTAGAGTAACTAGGAACTATATATTACCAAAGGTAGTAGAAAAGATAGGGTTACCATATAGACAAAAGGAACACCTATATCCACTTATAACAATTTTAGAAGATTAGATAGCCTATAGAGGAGGTATTATTAATCTTAAAACAGGACCTATTTAGATAACTATTAAAGGGAGACCAGTTAAAATGTCTTTTAATATCCTACTGTTGGGACAGGACAAGGTAATACTAGAAATGCCTTAGTTATAAAAGTACAATCTAAAAATTAATTAGGTTATAGGTTAGGTCAATATTAAGGATATATAACGGCGCAAAGTGCGACAGCAAACCAAGTTAGTATAGTACTAAGTTAGAGCGATATATAAAGAGACTAAGTAAAGCTTAAGTTATATACCAAAGAGATACCACAAGTATAGTAAAAAGTTATAGTCACCAGAAAGTGAAAAGCTGTTAAAGTATATAGTATAGGACTATAAGATAGAATTAGAAGAGGGAATAAGTCTAAAGTTCTTTCTAATCTACAAGCTTACTAAAACAGAGTTAGTAGCGCTTAAGGAGTTTATCCAGGAGAACTTATAAAAGGGATATATT